>PDWJ01000681.1_pt1 | contig 47959 bp, 37 predicted proteins | sample 1430881 | NCBI WGS metagenome assembly PDWJ01 (sample SAMN01162460, study PRJNA174530) | Oral metagenome, whole genome shotgun sequencing project. | biome: Marine environment; feature: Marine mammal; material: Swab sample of the gingival sulcus; isolation source: swab sample of gingival sulcus...
GCAGATCGCGTTGAAGGTTGACACCTATGTTGCTGGTGGGTATGTGAACACGGTTGAGATTTCTGATGATTCGGGTGATGATGTCGACTCGACGACGGATACGGATCCGACGAATGATGCGTTGACTGATGATGTGATCGATTCGACTCCGACCGGGAACCCCGCGGACGAGGACGACCACGACATCGCCTTCTTCAAGGTGCCGCAGCCGCCGGTCACGCCGCCGGCCAGGACTCTTCCGATTACCGGTGGGAGTGTTGCCGCCCTGCTGATGATCGCCTTCGGGCTGGTTGCCGGTGGGTTGGTGCTGATGGCAAGCCGCCGGATCGCCAGCGAGTAAGTAGTGGTGTTCGGCGTCGTCCATGTGGCGGCGCCGAACACTCACGGTCGTGATGGCGGCCGGTCAGAGTCGGCGGTGACGCCGATCGTGTGCTAGATCATGTCGCCATGACGATCTATTTCGAGGACTTCACCGCTGGCTCGGTGATCGAATTGGGTTCGGTGGTGATGACCGAGGACGAGATCATCGAGTTCGCCACCAAGTATGACCCTCAGCCGTTTCACACCGATCCGGTGGCAGCGGCTGAGTCGCCGTTTGGACGGTTGGTTGCGAGTGGATGGCACACCGCCCTAATGGGGGTGCGGTTGATGATCAAGGCGATGGCTGATGATGGGGCCAGTCACGGATCGCCAGGGGTGGACAAGATGCGCTGGTTGTTTCCGGTGTATCCGGGCGACACCGTGTCGGCCCGGTGCCGGATTACCAGCACCCGGGAGTCGGCCAGTCGGCCGGACCGGGGCTATCTCGGCTTGACGATCGAGATGGAGAATCAGGATGGGGTCATGGTGTTGACCTTTGATTCGGTAGCGATGTATGGCCGACGTCCGACGTGATGGGGAGCGGTGGCGTTGGTGGTAGTCGCTTCTGGCCCTACACTATGAAGTCTCACCGCGGGGTGGAGCAGTTCGGTAGCTCGTCGGGCTCATAACCCGAAGGTCGGAGGTTCAAATCCTCCCCCCGCCACCACGTTCAGCAGCCTGGAAACATCAAGTTTCCGGGCTGCTGTCGTTTTCGGGTCACGTCGCCGTGACGGCTGATTCAGCTTGGTGTGTGCCGGATCTTGTCGACCGTTCGGTTCATGAGGCGACGCACAAGATGGCGGTAGAGGAAGCTCTTGACCCCTGAGAGGTTGGTGCCGGCTGACCGATAGTAGGTGTCGGGATCGTTGTAGACGCCGAGGTCACGATCGACGCCGGTCATTTGGATCTCGGTGTGGTCACCATTCCAGGCGATGTTGGGGTTCTCCAGCTGGTCGGTGCCCGCCGCGTGGCCGAGGTGTGCACCGGTGGGATTGCCGAGCAAGCAGCGAAGCCCATCGAGATAGTCGGTGTCGAGGATGACCCCTTCGAGTCGCTTCCATTCGCCCTGGTGGTGCACTTCGGCCCATGAGTGCAGGATCGTGTCGGGAGCGCGCCGGTAGGCGAGCCCGTTGATCACCCCCTTCTGGAGCCGTTTGTGGACCGTCGCGGCGTGGAACCGGCAGGGGATGTCCACCGCTCGGAGCAAGGCCATCAGCAGTGTGGTTTTGGTGTTGCATTGGCCGATGCCGTCGGCGAGCACCTGGCTGGCGCTGAGGTTGTCATCGGCGTTGTAGCCGAAGGCGATCTCGTTTTGGACGAAGTCATAGATCGCGCCGATCCGCTCATCCGGGTCGAGGGTGCGCCAGCCGCGTTCATCGATGAGGTGTTGGATGGGCTCGGAGTGGTAGTCGAGCAGGGTGGTGGCCTGCAGCATTTCGGGGCCGGACGAGTTCATGGTTCCAGTGAACCACACAGTGCTGGTCGGCCGCTCCGCGTACCCTCGCTGATGCTCACTGGCGATCTTGTGACACCCGAGGACGGTCAGTTTCACTGGGCTGAGGTAGATTTTGAAGTTCTATGGTTAAAGCACTGTCTGGCTACTTTGCACCCGAGCAGTTGGCTCGCATCGACATCGACGTGCAGCCTCTCGCTGTTGCACGGGGCGTTGCTGTCCGTGAGGTGTCGGCAGCATGAACAACCACGCAGCGTTTATCTGGTCGGTAGCCGACCTGCTGCGGGGCGACTACAAGCCATCTGAATATGGGCGGGTGATCCTGCCGTTTACCGTGCTGCGACGACTTGACTGTGTGCTTGCTCCGGTCAAAGACGAGATGCTGTCCACCTACGAGAAGATCAAGGATCGGGTAGAGAATTTTGGGCCGATCCTCGATCAGCTCACTGACACCGATGGCCTGTGGAACACTTCGCCGTTCGATCTGAAGAAGCTGGTTGGCGAACACGACAATCTGGCTGACAACCTGCGGGCCTATATCGCCGGGTTCTCGCCTGAGGCCATCGACATCCTCGACAAGTTTGACTTCGCAGCCCAGATCACCCGGCTGGACAAGGCTGGGTTGCTCTATTTTGTTACCGCAAGGTTTGCCGAGGTCGATCTTCACCCCGACACGGTCTCAAACATCGAGATGGGCTACCTCTACGAGGAGCTCATCCGCCGGTTCTCGGAGCTGTCGAACGAGACAGCCGGCGAACACTTCACCCCGCGTGAGGTCATCCGCTTGATGGTGGATCTGCTCTTTGCTGAAGACGACGACCTGCTCCGCAAGCCCGGCATTGTCAAGACCCTATTCGATCCGGCCTGTGGCACCGGCGGCATGTTGTCGGTGGCCCAGGAGCGACTGCGCGAGTTCAATCCGAACGCTCGCTTGGAGGTGTTTGGCCAGGAGCTCAACGACGAGACCTATGCGATTTGCCGTTCGGACATGATGCTCAAGGGGCAAGATGCCTCAAGTATCGCATCGGGTAATTCGTTCTCTGAAGACGGCCACGAGGAGTCACAGTTTGACTACCTGCTTGCCAACCCACCGTTTGGGGTCGAGTGGAAGAAGGTGCGAGACATCGTTGTCGACGAAGCTGAAGGTCTTGGCTTTGTTGGGCGCTTTGGTGCGGGGACGCCCCGCATCAACGATGGCAGCTTCCTCTTTCTCCAGCACATGATCTCAAAGATGAAGACGCCCAAGCAGGGAGGCTCACGGCTAGCGGTCGTGTTTAACGGCTCGCCCCTGTTCACCGGTGCTGCCGGTTCGGGCGAGTCGGAGATCCGTCGATGGATCATCGAGAACGATTGGCTCGAAGCCATCGTCGCCCTTCCCGATCAGCTCTTTTACAACACCGGTATCTCCACCTACTTCTGGATCGTCACCAACCGCAAACGTCCCGAACGCAAGGGCAAGGTACAACTGATCGATGCTCGCGAGCTGTTTACCAAGATGCGCAAAAGCCTGGGGGAGAAACGCAAGCAGATCAGCGACGACCAGATCGCTGACATTGTGCGGCTGTATGCCGACTTTGAAGAAGGCGAGCGGTGCAAGATCTTCGACAACGAAGACTTTGGCTTCTTGCGTATCACTGTTGAACGCCCGCTTCGACTGAGGTGGGAAGTCACCGCCGACGGCATTGAGGCGCTCAATGCTGACAAGAAGTTCGCCAAACTTGACGAGGTCGAACAGGAATCGATCGTGGCGCACGTGGCGCCTCACGTTGGATCGTGTGAGGGCGAGGAGGCGGTTCGTCAGCTGGCCAAGACAGCGATGAAACAAGCTGGGGTGAAGGGTAAACCAGTGGAGAACGCGATCGTTGATGCCTTCGCCGTGACGGATCCTGAAGCACCAGTGGTGACCGATGCCAAGGGCAACCTCAAGCCCGACCCTGATCTTCGCGATGCCGAGAACGTGCCGCTGAGCGCTGGCGCGGTTGGACGGGCACGCTATGAGGCTGATGTTGCCGAACGGCTCGCTTCACCCGCTTACCGCAGTCATGTTGATGACTACCTTGATGCCGAGGTGATCCCTTACGTGCCCGATGCTTGGATCGACTACTCAAAGACCAAGATCGGTTACGAGATTCCCCTTACTCGTCACTTCTACACCTACACACCGCCTCGACCGCTTGCTGAGATCGATGCTGAGATCAAGCAACTCGAAGCCGAAATCCAACAACTGCTCTCCGAGGTGGCTGAATGACCTTCGTTTGGGCAGAAGGACACTGCCAGTACCCTCAGGTGAGCTTTAGGAGAGTATTCACACCCATACGGCGTGATGTCCCGAGAGATGCTGAGATAGTTACGGCATACACTGATGGACAGGTGACTCTTCGGTCGAATCGGACGAAGATCGGCTATCACGAAGCTGCCAATCTCTTGGGATACCAGGGTGTCGAGCCAGGTGACTTCGTGGTCCACGGTCTCGACATCCTTCGTGGATCAGTTGGCGTGTCAGACTCGCGCGGCGCAATCTCATCGGTGTGTACGATTTGTCGGCCTAGGATTCCCTGTGAGCCCCGGTTCTTCGCGTTCGCTATTAGGGCTCAGGCGATAAGTGGGCTGCCGAGAGCCCTTGCCAAGGGTGTGCGTGAGGGTGGCGCGGACTTTCGTCGCTGGGATACATTGGCAGAGTTGCCCCTGCCGCTGCCGCCATTGGCTGAGCAGCGGGCGATTGCTGACTACCTTGATGCCGAAACTGCTCGCATCGACGCCCTCATCACCAAGAAGCGCCGCATGATCGAACTGCAAGCCGCGAGGTTCGATGCTTTGGTATGCGAGCGAGTTCTAGGGAGAGGAGACAGTGCAAGACCGCCGTGGGCGGGATCATCTGTTGCCCCTGATCGCAAGATGACGCGGATCGGCGCAGTTCTGGAACTTCGACAGGAGCGAAACTCTCCAATCCAGCTGGATCGCGTCTTGTCTCTTACGGCTAACCGCGGTGTGATCCCTTATGAGGAGAAGGGAGACATCGGCAACAAGGCGTCAGATGACATCTCGCGTTACTCAATCGTGCGCCGCGGGGACATCGTGCTCAACAGCATGAACGTGATAATCGGATCGGTCGGCCTGTCCCAGTACGAGGGGGTACTCAGCCCTGTTTACTACGTCCTTAAGCCGATAGATCCAAGTACGGTCGACCAGCGGTTTCTTTCCTACCACTTCCACATTCGAGGTTTTCAACGACAGCTGATCAGGCTCGGCTATGGGATTCTCGAGCATCGTATGCGCATCCCATGGGTGAATCTGAAGTCGCAAGAGCTGGCGATTCCTCCGCTGGCCGTCCAGAAGGCCATTGCCGATGAACTAGACGAAGCATCTAAGCGGATCACAGCATTGCGATCCGCGCTTATGGAATCGGTGGCACTTCTGGAAGAGCGCCGCCAAGCACTGATCACCGCCGCCGTAACTGGCGAGCTTGAGATTCCGGAGGCAGCATGATGGCTAACCCGACCGAAGCCGCGTTTGAAAATGCCATCTGTGCGTCCCTCGTCAACGCTGGCGGTTATCGCCCGCCGGTCAAGGTTGGCAATGCCCAATCCGAACAGTGCGACCTTGATGTTGACCTCGGGATCGACACTGTCGAACTGTTCACCTTTATCGGAGCAACGCAACAGGAAGAATGGGACAAGGTCTGCAAGTCCCACTCGTCGCCTGATGAAGCCCAGAAGGCATTCAAGGCTCGCCTCGTAAAGGAGCTCGACAAGCGGGGCACCATCGACGTGCTGCGTCGTGGCATCATCTACGCCGGCCACGAGAAAGCGGAGTTTAAACTCGCCTACTTCCGCCCGGCATCAGGACTCAACCCGGCACTCGAAGAGCGATATCAAGCCAATCGGCTGACAGTGATGCGCCAGGTGCCCTATCAGCCCGGCTCAGCCAAAACCCTCGACCTGGCCCTGTTCGTCAACGGGATCCCTGTGGCCACCGCCGAGCTGAAAAACCCGCTCACCAACCAGACCTACGCCAACGCGATCAAGCAATACCGAACCGACCGTGATCCGAAGGCGCCTCTGCTGCGTCGAGCGGTGGTCCATTTTGCGGTGGACACCGAGCAGGTGTTCATGACCACCCGACTGGCCGGCGACAAGACTGCATTCTTGCCGTTTAACCAGGGCGATAATCAAGGGGCCGGCAACCCGGCTCGCGACGGCTACCGCACCGGATACCTGTGGGAAGACGTCTGGCAGCGCGACGCCTGGCTCGATCTGTTGGCTCGGTTTGTCCACACCGACGCCAGCTCGGGAGCCACGATCTTCCCCCGGTTCCATCAATGGGACGCGGTGCTCCGCCTCGAAGACGCTGCCCGCGTCCAGGGTGCCGGTTCGTCATATTTGGTGCAGCACTCTGCTGGGTCGGGAAAGTCCAACACGATCGCGTGGCTGGCGCACCGGTTGTCGTCGCTGCATGCCAATAACTGCCGGGTGTTCGACAAGGTGGTGGTGATCACCGATCGGGTGGTGCTAGACCGCCAGCTTCAAGAGACGATCTACCAGTTTGACCACGTTCACGGTGTTGTCGAGAAGATCGATCACGACTCATCCCAGCTGGCTGCGGCGTTGGCTGGTGAGCGAGCCCAGATCATCATCACCACCTTGCAGAAGTTCCCGTTTGTGATGCGTCACGTCGAACAGCTCGCGCAGCGCACCTATGCGGTGATCATCGATGAAGCTCACTCGTCTCAGACCGGCGATGCCGCCAAAGAGATGAAAAAGGTGCTCGGCTCATCCGACGCCAATGCCGAACATGAGCTGCACGCAGCCGAAGTGGCAGAAGCAGGCTCTGCTAGCGAAGTCTCCGACCCGATGGAAGACGCTCTTGCCGCTGAGGTTGCCGCTCGTGGCCGTCAGCCCAACCTTTCATTCTTCGCGTTCACGGCCACGCCAAAGGGGCGGACACTGGAACTCTTCGGCGTAAAGAACGCCGACACCGGCAAGTTTGAGCCGTTCCATCTGTATTCGATGCGTCAGGCGATCCAAGAGGGGTTCATCCTCGACGTGTTGGCCAACTACGTCACCTATGACACCTACTTCAAGATCGACAAGGCCATCGCCGATGACCCCGAACTCGACTCCGCTCGCGCCCGCTCAGCGATTGCTCGGTTTGTGTCGCTCCACGAGGCAAACTTGGCTCAACGAGCTGAGGTGATCATCAAACATTTCCGCCGCCATGTCGCTCATCGCATCGGCGGCAGAGCCAAGGCCATGGTCGTCACCGCATCACGACTCCACGCCCTGCGCTACAAGCAGGCACTTGACCGGTATTGCAGTAAGCATGGCATCGGCGGGGTCAACACCCTTGTCGCATTCTCGGGTTCGCTCGACGTTGACGGCGAGGAGCTGACCGAGTCGAAGGTCAACGGCTTCCCCGACTCCCAAACCCCGGACCAGTTCGACACCGACGACTGGCAGATTCTCGTGGTGGCCGAGAAATACCAGACCGGCTTCGATCAACCCAAGCTGTATGCCATGTATGTCGACAAGACCCTCACCGGGCTTGCTGCCGTGCAGACCCTGTCACGACTCAACCGGACCATGAACGGCAAGACCGGCACCTTCGTGCTCGACTTCCGCAACACGGTTGACGACATCCAAGAAGCTTTCGAGCCCTGGTATGCCCGCACCGTGGCCCCACCTACCGACCCTCATCTGCTGTATGACACTCACGCTGAGCTTGCCCCGTTTGGCGTGTTGGTCGACGAAGAGGTTGAGTTGGTCGTTGAGCTGCTCTTGGCCGACCCCGACAAGAACCACGAACGTGTTTATGCTGGGCTTCGACCGGCCGTGGACCGCTTCGGTGCGCTCGACGATGACCGCCAGGATGAGTTCCGCGACGTTCTTGCTCGTTTCGTCCGCATCTATAGCTTCCTGTCACAGGTGGTGTCGTTCGCCGATGTCAGCCTGGAGCGCGACTATCTGTTCTGTCGGGCGCTGTCACGCTTGATCAAGCGTGAACCAGGCAGCGGGTTTGATCTTGGTGATGCCGTTGAACTGACCCATCTGGCGATGGAGAAGACCTTCGAGGGCGACGGGTCGCTCGATGTTGACGGCGGCGAGGTGGTCACCATCTATGGAGGTAGTGGACGCCGTCACGACGCTGACGAGGAGCTGCTGTCGGAGATCATCCGCAAGGTCAACGAACAGTTCGGTATCAATATCACCGACACCGACCAGCTCTTTGTCGACCAGGTGGCCAACGACCTCGTTGCCGACCCAAAGATCCAGGTAGAGGCTGCCGCCAACGACCAGGACTCGTTCGGTGTTGGGTTCGACAAGAACTGGCTGAACGCGCTCACCAACAGGATCGCTGCCAACGAGGACTTTGCCTACAAACTCCTCGACGATTCCGAGCTCCGGAAAGAGCTGCTTGCGTACTACCAGCCTGGTATCTACCGGCGGGCCCGTGTTGCTCGGCAGCACATCTGTCCTATCGGCGAGTTGATCGGCCCCGACAGTGAAGACGCGTATCTCGAGTACAAGTCGACCATGCGCTGGGATGTGAAGAAGGGCGTGAAGGCCAAGTATCTCGAAGATGCCATCGTCAAGACCGTTGCCGGGTTTGCCAACTCCCGCTATGGCGGCACCCTCCTTGTCGGTGTCACCGACGACGGCAAAATTCACGGCCTTGAGGATGACTACGCCACCTTCTCCAAGCGTGGCGAACGAGGCGACCGCGACCTATGGGGTCAACACCTCAAGAACCTGCTCGATCGCCTTGGCAAGGCTGCCGCCGCCCTCGTCGACTGGAAGTTCTATACCGAGGATGGACACGACATCGCTCGCATCACCGTTGATCCCTCCGACCACCCCGTCTACGAAACCAAGGGCGACAAGCAACGTTTCTGGTGGCGCACCCCGGTTAGCACCGACGCGATCGATGATGAGGTCGAACGAGATCGCATCATCGCCCGGCGGTGGGGACGATGAGCGACCGGCCAAGGCTGTCACACCCCCTCCGTATGGTCGGGATGTATGAAGAGGTCGCCGGAGTATCCGGCTGCGACTAGCTGCTCAGGCATCAAGTGGGTTGAGATCGCCCAGCTCAGCTGTAACCGGTATGGGGCGCCCGTTGGCGCGGAAAGCGTGGCGCGATGACCACCCCACGCCGAGGCTTGCTCTTTCACTTCACGCACATCAGCAATCTGGTGTCGGTGGTGTTGACCGGTGGTAGCGCTCGGTGTCGATTCTGGGTGATGTCGACATGACCACTCGGGTTCTGTTCCTCGACGACTCGGGTAAACCTGACCCGAACCATCCTTCAAAGGCAGTGGTGATCGCTGGTTTTGCCATCCCCTCGGTTGCAGTCCAGACGCTGTCACGTCGAGTTCTTGGTGCCAAGGCAACGTACTATCCGGGTCGCGGGGATCCAGCCTCGTGGGAGATCAAGTCAGCGTCCGTCATCAAGTCGAACCCGTGGAAACGCAAGAAGAACCGAGAGTTCGCTGCGGAGTTGGTACGGATCGTCGCTGGGCTTGGCGGCACTTTCTATGCGGCTTGGATCGAGAAGGAGCGCATGTACCATCCGATGAGCCTCGCGCAGACGATGCCGTTGCAGTTGCAGACGCTTGTGGAGCATTTTGCTGTCGAATGTCAGCACCATGGCGAAACCGGAATGATCGTTGCGGACTGGTCTTCGCATCACGCCGACAACCATGCCAGCGCTTGCGTTGCCAGCTTCGTAGGGTCGCGGCGTCTCCAGCTCCATCCTTCGGTGTATTACGGGAGTTCGCTCACGACCCAAGCCATCCAGGTGGCCGATCTGGTTGCCGGAGTGCGTCGCCGCGTGATAGAAGGCGACACTGCTCTCGTGGACCTGGATCAATCGTTTGCTCGCGTGCGCACGATCCTGGTGTCGGCTGAGCTCCGAACTCACAAGCATCGGCTCTACACAAATCAGATTTGCCTCTTCTGAAGGCTGGCTTGTTGCGCTACGATGAATGTGCTGATGGTTCGGTTAGTAGGCGCAAGCTGAATGCAACCGAAATACCACAGCGATTGGGCCCCGGAACTCACGGGGTCCTTTCCATTTTTCGGATTGTTCGAGCCGGATCCTCCAAGATCTTCAGGTCCTCCTAGGTCGTCGATCTGATTGGCGGCGCGGCTCGCAGACCGCACTGGCAGCCCCGATGCGATGCATCAACCCCCGCTCACGCTTGACATTGGGTATGCCTACTAATATTTTCCCGATTGCGCGGATGCGCGAGCCGGTGGGCGTTCTCCTCACATCGACACGCTCATCAGGTGTCACCGATGTCCTGCTCACAGTAGGGCTCACAGAACCGAGAGGATGCGATGCAGGCCAATCTGAAGATCAAAGATCTCGTCACCATCGGTGTCTTCGCCGTGGTCTACCTCGTCATCATGATCACCGGCCACCTGATACAGATCATTCCCATCTTCTTGTTGCTGTTTCCAGCGATCAATGCCCTCATCCAGGGTGTGGTCGTCATGCTGTTCATGGCCAAGGTGCCCAAGAAGTGGGCCCTGTTCACCTTCGGCATGGTGATGACCCTGTTGATCCAGGCGTTTGGCAACACCTATGTCGTGCTGGTCAACGCCCTGATCTTCATGACGATCGCTGAGATGCTCTTCCGGCGAGGCAATTTCGTGTCGTTCAAGTACAACGCGTTGGCCTATGCCTTCATGTCGTGTTGGTGGATGGGCAGCTACGCCCAGATCCTGATCGTGAGGGAGCAATACACCGCCCACGTCGAAGAGATGAGGGGCGCCGAGTATGCACAACGGATGCAAGAGATCTTGAGCTACCCCAATGTGATCATGATCTATGTGGCCACCTTCGTGTTTGGCCTGCTCGGTGCCTATGTCGGCAAGAAGGTGCTGACCAAGCACTTCGAAAAAGCCGGGATCGTCTAGCACCCTCGCGCTGGCAAGCGCTCCCAGCGATCACTGCTCAGGTTGGGTTCACTGCCGCGCTGTCCAACCCAGATCAGCGGGCATGCCGTCAACTCATGTCAACACGCGTTCATGTTTGACATTCAGCATGCCTACTCATAGTCTGCATCGGTGCAGCCTCTTCGAGTTAGGTGCGAGCCGGCGGACGTTTTGGCGAGGGCCTGGCTTGGGAGCCACTGCGTTTCAGTAGTTCCACGCCCGCAGAGAACGTTCACCCCCCGGAGGATGTGATGAAGAGCAACCTGAAGATCAAAGACCTGGTCACCATCGGCGTGTTCGCCGTGGTCTATGTCGTTGTCATGACGCTGCTCGCCATCATCGAAGTGCTGCCAGTACTGCTACTCGTGTTCCCAGCGCTGAACGCCCTCGTGCAGGGTGTGGTCGTCATGCTGTTCATGGCCAAGGTGCCCAAGAAATGGGCCCTCTTCATCCTCACCATGATTCCGCCAATCCTCTTCTTCGCGTTTGGCAACCACTATGTGATACTCATCCACGGTCTCATCGTCGCCACGATCGCTGAACTGATCTTCCGAGCCGGTGGATTCACCTCGTTCAAGCACAACGCTGTAGCGCATGCCGTCATGTCGTTGTTGGTGTTTGGCAGCTATATCCAGATCTTCGTGGTGCACGACCGCTACCTCGAGATGACCGCAGACGCGATGGGCAAGGACTATGCCGAACGGATGGAACAACTGATCTCCTATCCCGTCTTCATCCTGCTCTACGTGTCTGCCTTTGCCTTTGGCTTGGTCGGGGCGGTGATCGGTAAGAAGGTGTTGGCCAAGCACTTCGAAAAGGCCGGAATCGTGTAGTGAGCGGCTCCGCTCCTAGCCGGCTCAACCCGGCACCACTCAGCAAGCTCTTTGTGATGCTCTTGCTGTCATTTCTGGTGGTCAGGCCGGCTCACGATGTCGCCAACATTGTGATCGCTGCTCTGATCGGGATCTTTCTTGCCCTCAACGGCCGACCTTTCACGGCGGTCAAGGCGCTCGCCTTCTATCTCGTTCTGGTCATGGTCTTCCAGGGTGATGCGTTCTCAGATGCCCATCCGATCGTGAGCATCGTGTTGGTTGTCTTCTTGATGGTGAAGATGTTCTATCTGCCATTCTTGGCGGGCAGCTTCTTGATCTCCACCAGCGATGTCAGTTCCATGATCGTGTCGATGGAAAAGATCAAGTTCCCGCGAGTGATCGTGATCCCGATCGCGGTCGTGTTCCGCTACTTCCCGGCGATCAGGCAAGACCAGGCCAATATCAAGATGGCGATGAAGATGAGAGGCATCCGATTCACCAACCCCGTCACCTACCTTGAATACGTGATGGTGCCGATGCTGATGGCAGCGGTGAATGTTGCCGATGACATCTCGAAGGCGGCAGAAACCAAGTGCATCGCCGATCCGTGCAAGAAGACGAGATATGTCGACGTTCGCTTCCAATGGATAGACCCGGTCTTTGTCGTGCCCATCGTGGCGCTCTGCATTGTGGGGCGTGCATATGCTTGACCTCGGCAACGTCTCGTACAAGTACGCCAAGTCGGCGCAACAGTCCGATATCTCCGACCTGAGTATCCAGGTTGCTCGCGGTGAGTGTGTGGTGGTGTGCGGCCGCAGCGGCAGTGGCAAGACCACCGTTACCAAGATCATCAACTCGCTCATCCCGCACTACTACGAAAACGGTGAGCTCACGGGCAGCGTCTCGGTCGGCGGCATTGACACCCACACCGCAGAGATCTACGAAGTGTCTCGGGTGGTGTCCAGCGTCTTCCAAAACCCCAAAACCCAGTTCTTCAACGTCAACACCACCAGCGAGTTCCTCTTCTACCTCGAGAACCGAGGCTTCAGCCGGGAACACATGCAAGCCAAACTCGATGAAGCAGCTGAGCTGTTTGGCATCGGCCATCTCTTCGATCGCGACATCTTTGAGCTGTCGGGTGGTGAGAAACAGATCGTGGCCATCGCTGGCGCCTACGCGGCCGGCACCGACATCGTCTTGCTCGACGAGCCATCATCCAACCTCGATGAGCGCAGCACCCGACTCATCGGCGACGTGCTCGCCAAGCTGAAAGCGCTGGGCAAGACGATCATCATCTCCGAGCACCGGTTCTATTACATCGCTGACCTGATCGATCGGGTCTACTACCTTGACGGCGGCATCATCCAGGGTGAGTTTTCACGAGACGAGTTTTTCTCGATGAGCGATGACCAGCGCAAGGAACTGGGATTGCGATCACTTGAGTTTGCCGAGCTCGACCGCCGCCAGCGCGCCGAGCCGGCCAACAAGAAAGGTCTCACGGTGCGGCGCATGCATCACGTGTTTGAGGGGCGCGGGAGAGCACTCGATATCGCCGACGTGAGCTTCGGGTTCGGCTCCATCGTCGGCATCTATGGCTACAACGGTGTGGGCAAGAGCACCTTCATCCGGCTGTTGATGGGGTTGGAGAGGTCCAAGAGCGAGATCCTCATCGATGGCGAACAGCTTTCGGGTCGCAAGCGGCTCAAGATGTCGTATCTGGTGATGCAAGACGTCAACCATCAACTCTTCACCGACAGTGTGAAAACCGAGGTGTCGCTCGGCGTCAAGGACTCGGTCACCGAGGCCGACATTGATGAGGTGCTGCACCGGCTTCACATCGATGACCTCAGTGAGCATCATCCGATGGGGTTGTCGGGTGGTCAGAAACAACGGGTTGCCATCGCCAGCGCCATCTTGTCGGGGGCGCGCATCATCTGTCTCGATGAGCCGACCAGTGGTATGGACTACGACAATATGGTGAGAGTGTCAGAGCTCTTGAAGGCCACCGTCAACGAGGACTTGCTCATCTTTGTGATCTCCCACGACCACGAGTTCCTCAACCGCACCGCCGATGAGATCTTCGATCTGACCGCGTGCAACACCGCCAGCTGATCGTCGAGCAACGGGCACGTAGGTGCCTGGTCAGTGTGTGACCACCGTCGCGTGAGCTGACGCTGCGAGGGCGTCGTCGATCGTTCCCAGCATCGAGGTGCCGCCAGTACCGGTCAGCGATCGAGCGGCATTGCCGATTCCGGCACGGAGACAACGCTCTAATGACCACTGGTGGATGAATCCATAGAGAAAGCCAGCGTCGAAGTTGTCGCCAGCACCAACCGCATCGACCACCTCGGCCACCGGGGTTGGGTGGATCTCAATCCGCCGATCAGCCCGTTGAGCGAGAGCACCGCGAGAACCAGCGGTAACCGCAACGGTATTCACTCGCTGGGCAAGCGCGGCGAGGGCATCATCGGTATTGTCCTCGCCGGTAAAGATGGCAGCCTCTTGTTCGTTGGGGAGCAAGACATCGCAGTGGTCGAGGACGTCGCCAAGTTGCCAGGTGCGTTGGGGATCGTCATTGGTGTCGAGCGAGGTCGTGGCCCCGGCATCGTGGGCGTCGGCGAAAATCTGTGTCACAGCGTCGCGCAGTCCATCAAGCAGGTAATAGGAGCCGACATGGACATGATGGGTTCGGGTCAATATCTCGCGATTCACGTGTGAGGGCTGGAGGCGAGCAATCGATCCCGGATAGGTCACGATGGCACGATCGTCGTCACGCTGCAGGATCACCGTGAGTGAGGTGGTCACGTTGGGGTCGACGACTACAGAGGTGGTGTCCACACCGTGCGATCTCAGCTGATCGAGGCAGAACGACCCATAGGCATCGTCGCCGAATAAGCCGATGAAGGCGGTGCGCAACCCAAGTCGAGCTGAAGCAGATGCCACGATCGATGATGATCCGCCAAGCGTCAGCTCGACAGACTTGGCCAGGCTCTCGCGTTGGCCAAACTCGACCACCAGATCCGGCGCGGCGAGGATCAAGTCAGGGTTGACATCGCCGATCACCACCAGGTCGAAATCACGCGTCATGGTCCGTCCTCTCTAGTCCGGTGCCGCCGATCATGGCGCCACGATTACCTCGGGGCCCGCCGCGCTGATCTCGCTACGGAGATCATCATCGATCGAGTCAGTCACGATGGTGTGGACTGCGCCAAGGGGTGCCAGCGCTATCGTGCTGCACCGCTGGAACTTGGTGTGATCGGCAAGGATCACGCGCTGACGAGCAATCTCCAAGATGGCGCGATCGGCTGATGCTTCATCGATGGAGTCCGCAGTCAGGCCGTGGACCGGGTCGATGGCTCGCACACCCATGAAGACGGTGTCAACACGAAACTCGGCGATCATGCGTTCGGCGATCTGGCTGATCATCGATGCTTCGGTGTGTCGGAATACGCCACCGATCACGATCAGCTCGATGTCTGAGCGGTCAGCCAGGCTGGTGACCACCGGTAGTGAGTTGGTGATCACGGTCAGGTCGGTCGCCTCACGTAGGTGGGTTGCCATCGTCTGCACCGTTGTGCCGCTGCAGAGGAAGATGTGATCTCCTGGATTGACGAGTTGGGCGGCACGACGGCCGATTCGCTTCTTTTCAGCGCGAAACGATGCTGCCCGTTGGACGAGAGGTGGTTCGCGATCGGAGCCCTTAATCCGCACCGCACCGCCGTGTGACCGTCGGAGTCGGCCAAGCTGGGAGAGTTCGTCGAGATCGCGCCGGATCGTGGCTTCGCTGACGAGGAGAGTGTCATTGAGCTCTGCGACGGTGACCTGGCCACGTTCGGCCACGATGTCGGTGATGCGATCATGTCGTGCTTCCTTGAGCATGCGGCCACGGTAGTCGTCCGAATCGCTCATAGTCAATCATAAACAATCAATCTCATTGAGCGGTCGTATCAGCTGGTTCTGCTGTCTCGCGGTGTGACCGTCGCGCCGATGCGGCGTATCGATCCGGCCGTTCCTGGCGATATGGGCTTCAAAATGAGGCACTGCACCAGTCGCTGAGGATGAGTGGTCTTGCTTGAATCCGATTGTTTGTGGTAATTAATGAGCAGTAAACGGCACTTTCAATCACAATCGGTCAGTGTCGCGGCCAACCCAACAAAGGAGCACGATATGAAGCGTCAAACCCGCCGACTCCACAGTTGGAGCCGAATAGCACTGCCTGTTGCACTCGCTCTGGTGCTTCCTGCCGCTGGATGCGGAGGGGGTGACGACGCAACACCAGCAGATACTGGGACCGATACCGCAGCGGCGGACGAGGACTCCGCGGCTTCAGCCGCTGAGGAGAGCACAGCTGAACCAACCGAAGCTTCGGCAGAGGGGGAAGCGATCACCGTGATCATCCCAGCTCACGAAGCTGACATGGGCACGGCCTTCCAGCAGCGCATCGCTCAATTCCAAGAAGAGTCGGGCATCACCGTCAACCTGATCCAGAGTGACTGGGATTCGGTAGCCGACAAGGTTGTTCCCGAGCTCGCTACCGGTGGTAGTGCCTACGACGTTGTCGAGTTCGACAATGGGTGGGTCGCCCAATGGTGCGGCGCTGGGTGGGCTACACCACTCGACGACCTCATGCCCGATGGATATACCGAGGGCATGATCCCGGGCCTGGTCGATCTCTTCACGTGCCCGGATGGATCGGTGACCGGGCTGGTGTGGAACAACGACACCCGGTTCTTCTTCTACAACAAAGCCAAGCTCGCCGAAGCCGGATTTGACGCCCCGCCGACCACGTGGGCCGAACTGGTTGAGCAAAGCCAGGCCGCTGTTGAAGCTGGCGTGGTCGAGTACGGCATCGCTCCGTTCTGGAACCAGGAATGGGCGCTCGGCAACGAACTTCACTTCTGGACGTATGCCTTTGGCGGCGAGCTCGTTGACGACAAGTCCTGCATTGTCGCTCAAGACAACCAGGGAGCGCTTGCTGGCCTCCAGTTCATGATCGACTCGCTGAGCAATGGCGTTGCTGACCCTGCCGGGCTGACCTTCGATCAGGCAGCAGCCCAGGACGTGTTCCTCGCTGGTCGTTCACTCTTCATGCTTCAGGGTATTCCTGGCTTGCTGGCCTTCTCTGAGGATGAGACCCTGTCGTCGGTCAAGGGAGAGATCGCCATCGGTGTGATCCCTGAGGGTGCCCCGTCGCTGACCCTGCCCGAGGGTTATGCGATTCCGGCGAACTCGGAGCACAAGGAAGCTGCGTGGGCTTTTGTCGAATACATGACCAGCAAGGACACCAACCGCTATCTCGCTCAAGAGATTGGCATGCTTCCGATCTGGGTTGACCTCTATACCGATCCAGACCTCGTGGCCCTGTATCCCGAGTGGGCTGAGTACTCGGCCCAGCTCGAAGCGGTTCGCGGTTTGTCGACGCTGTCCTGGTATGGCGACCTCGTCGACATCTCCACCTCAGAAGTCCATCTGGCACTGAGCGGCGGACAGACGGCCCAAGAGGCGCTGGATGCAATCGCTTCAGGGCTTGAAGACTTCAACTGTGTCCCCTAGACCCCAGTACATCTCATAGGTCGGAGGCGGGCATGCCGCTTGATGGCGTGCCCGTCTCCGGGTGAACCATGAAGGACTGATGTGAGTACGGCACAAAAGGACCACTCCAAAGCAAGCAAGCGCGAAGCGCGATTTGGGCTGCTCTTATCAACCCCGGCTCTGTTGGCTGTTTTCGCGGTGGTCTTGCTCCCGCTTCTCAATGCGCTCATCCTGAGTCTGCAACGTCACGATCTGGCTCGACCTCAAAACGACGCCTTCATCGGGATCGAAAACTATATTGATCTGGCCACCGACGATCGTTTCTTGAACTCGCTGAAAGCGACATCGTTCTTCGCCCTGACTTCGATCGCGATCGAGCTGCCATTGGCAATTGGCTTTGCCCTCATGCTCGTCAAGAAATTCCGCGGTCGCAGCCTGGCGCGGGCCCTCGTCATCTTGCCATGGGCCCTGCCTGCTGCGGTGGCGGCGTCGATGTGGAAGTGGATCTACAACGCCGACTACGGCGTCTTGAACTCGGTCCTCATGCATCTTGGTCTCATCAGCGAGAACCATGTTTGGCTGGCTGACAGCCACTGGTCGATGGCCCTGATCATTCTGGCCAATGTGTGGAAAGAGACTCCGCTGACGGTGATCTTGCTGTTAGGCACCCTGATGGCGATCCCCGATGGGCTCTATGAGGCTGCTCGGATGGACGGGGCGAATGCCTGGCAGCGATTCCGCCACGTGACCCTTCCCATGATTCGCCCGATCTTGATCGTTGCTGGGCTCTTGCAGCTCATTTGGGGCTTCCAAACCTTTGAGATTCCTCAGATTGTGACCGGGGGTGGACCCCATAGCTCGACAGAGCTGGTGTCGCTGAGGATCTATTCCCAAACCTTCCGTTCGCTCAGCTTCGGGACCGGAGCTGCCATGGCCTACTTTGTCGCCCTCTTGCTGCTCGTTCCAGCGGTGCTCTATGTCCGCAAGGCGCAGCGATCGATCGTGGAGATCTGACGTGACCGCAACACTCCAGACCCCAGGAACCCCTGCTCGCTCTCGTCGCCGATACTGGTGGCGGCGCTGGCGTTCGGTCGGCGTCTATGCCGTGATCACCGCCATGTTGGTGTGGACGCTCGCTCCCTACACCTGGATGGTCATCTCATCGTTCTCCCACAAGCGTGACTTGATCGACTCACCAGGACGCATCTTTCCTCGATCCTTCACCTTGGACAATTATCGGGAGCTGCTCGGATCAGCCGATGGAGGCACCAACCGATCCCTCATGCTCTCATCCCTCAGGAACTCGGCGATCATCGCCACGGGCACCACCCTTATCGCGCTCATGCTGGGCATCTTTGCTGCATATGCGTTGGCCCGATTCAAGTTTCCCGGTCGAGGGCACTATCTCGTCGGCTTGATGAGTGTCCAGATGGTGCCACCGATCGCCATTGTGATTCCGCTCTATGTGATCCTGCGAGACCTCAACCTGCTCGATACCCATATCGGGGTTGTTCTCGTCTATATGAGTCTGATCCTGCCGTTGGCCACCTGGATGATGCGTAGCTATTTTGCCACCATCCCCCGAGAGCTTGAGGAGGCGGCCATGATCGATGGGGCCTCGCGGCTTGAGGCGCTCCGGCGGATCACTGTGCCCTTGGCGATCCCTGGTGTGATCACGGTGGCGGTGTTTACCTTTGTGGTGGCGTGGAATGAATACCTCTACGCCTTCACGCTCACCAATGTGAACGCCAAAACCCTGCCTGTCCTGATCGGTGAGTTCAGCACCAAGCTGGGACTTGAACACCTCAAGATCGCTGCTGCTGGAGTGATCACCAGTATCCCGCCACTGGCGATTGCGTTGGCCTTTCAGCGCTATCTGATTCGGGGGATGACCGCTGGTGCGATCAAGTAAGGCGTGACGGGCTGTACTCCTGCTGACTGATCGCACCGAGATCAGATGATGCACGGGGGCGCCTGAGTTTGCAGGCATGGTGCTGATGCGCACCTGATATCTCGCCGATGGTGTGCTTGACCAAGCTACGGTGGCCGACATGATGTTTCCCGCTGGTGTCAACTGATGAAGATGTCTCGTACCTCGGATACCCACCAAGCACCCTTGTGGAAGAAGGTTGGTATCCCGAGCGAACACGGCGGATGGAGCCTCACCCTCGAGCCGGTGGTGCTCGGCCTCCTCATCGCCTGGTCATGGCCAGGCTTCGCCTTGGGGGTTGCTGCCCTGCTGGCCTTTATCACCCGCACCCCACTCAAGATCGTGATGGTCGACCGGTGGCGTGATCGCTGGCTTGACCGCACCGCCCTGGCGGCCCGCATCGCCTCGATTGAAGCGGCGATCATCATCGCCCTGGCGATCGTCGCCACCCTGGGGGCAATCACCACCCGATTCTGGATTCCCATCGCCATCGGCATCCCCTTGGTCGCACTTGAACTCTGGTACGACATGAGGTCGCGCAGTCGGCGCCTGATTCCCGAGCTCGCCGGCACCCTCGGCATCAGCTTGTCGGTGTCAGCCATCGTGATCGCCGATGGGGGATCGACCTCGCTGGCGATCGGCATGTGGGTGGTGATCTCCGCTCGCGCCATCGCTGCCGTGGTCTATGCCCGAGCCCAAGTCGCCCGGGGATTTGGCCGCTCCACCGCCCTGTGGCACAGTGATGTGGCACAAGCACTTGGGGTGATTGCGGTGGTGGTGGCCTGGCTGGTCAACACGATTCCTCTCGCCCCGGTGATCGCGCTGGTGGTGATCGCCATCTTCAATCTGATCGCGGTTCGTCGCCCGATCAGCTCGGTGAAGGCGATCGGATTTCAACAGATGGGGTTTGGGATCGCTGTGGTGGTCATCACCGCTGTCGCCGTGCTGGTGTGACATCAATCAGTCAGGAGGCTGGCCATGGCAACCCTCGATTCCACCTCAACTCTCGCCGATCTGGTGATCACCTATCCCTCGCTGATCACGGTGATGGAGGATTTCGGCCTCGACTACTGCTGCGGTGGCCAGTCCCGGCTCGTCGATGCTGTCGATGCTGCTGATCTGAACCTTGACACGGTCGTTGACGCCTTGTCATCGGCTCTTGCCGCCCCGGCACCACTCTTGCCGACCATCGACTGTTCGTTGTTGGGAGCAGATGAGCTGGTCGACCATATCGAGTCCACCCATCACACCTATCTGCGTGGTGCCCTGTCCCGACTCTCGGGACTGGTCGACAAGGTCTCTGAGGTCCACGGTGATCGTCATCCCGAACTTGCTGAGGTGCGGGTGGTCTTTCATGACCTGCGCGGTGATCTTGAACCCCACTTGATGCAAGAAGAACGGGTGGTGTTCCCCATGATCCGTGAGCTGGTCGCGGCCACGCCGTCAGCGGGTGCTCAGGATGAGCGTGTGCGCACCCCGATCACTGTCTTGATGGCAGAACACGACCGCGCTGGTGAGCTCCTAGCCCACTTGAGGCGGCTCACCGACAATTATCGGGTTCCCGATGATGGCTGTGCGAGTTATCAGGCGCTCTATGACGGGCTCGTTGAGCTTGAAGCCGATATCCACCTCCACGTGCACAAAGAAAACAACATCTTGTTTCCCCAAGTGTTGGCCGCCGAGACCGCTCTCGCCGACCGGGGATAGGTGACGATGGCGTTGACCATCGCTCACTAGAAAAACGAACGCACGTTCGGTATTCTTACTGGGGTGATGCCCTCGGCGAGTGAGCGAGTCTTGCCCCTCGATCCTGTCTTCGCGCCCCTGTTTCCTGACCGGGGGTTGAGGCGCGGGCAGGTGATCTCTTGTCGAGGCCCGGCAGCAACGACCTTGGCGTTGGCCTTGACGGCACCAGCGATGGCCGCTGGCTCATGGATGGCGGTGATCGGTGTTGATGGACTGGGGGTTGAGGCTGCAGCCGAGCTCGGCATACCGCTCAACCGACTGGTCGCTATCGACCGAGGATCGGGGGCGCTGGCGTGGGCTGAGCGCGTTGGTGCAGCAGTCGATGGATTCGACTTCATCCTGACCGCGCCGCCTACCGGTGCCGGTCGATTTGAACGCAAGGTTCGCCAGCGCATCCAGGCTCGGGGAGTGGTGGCGCTCACCCTTGGCCGCTCGGAGATGGCAACCGATCTCACCGTTGACACCGCCCGAGTCACCTGGATGGGCCTCAATGATGGTGCTGGCCGGTTGACCGCTCGCCGGGCAATCGTGAGAGTTGGTGGTCGGCGAGCTCCCCGGCCCCGCCAGTGCGACCTCTGGCTGCCAGGTCCATCGGGGCGGGTTGCCCTGGTCGATGAGGCGAGCGATACCGCCACCGATGAAGTGGTCGAGGTATCACGGGCCGAGGTGGCGGTCTGATCTCATGGGTGTCGACACCCGTCTGGTCACGGTCTGGATCCCTGATTGGCCGATCATTGCCGCTGGGGTTGCCGCTGGCGATCCAGCGATCGTGTTGCGCTCCCAGCGGGTGATCGCGTCCACACCAGCGGCGCGTGCTGATGGAATCCGTTTTGGAGATCGGCGTCGGGTCGCTCAACGGGTCTGCCCCCAGGTGCGCCTCATCGACGATGATCCTCGCCGTGATGCCCGGCGGTTTGAATCGGTGGTGCAGGCGGTTGCTGAGCTCACTCCTCGGGTTGAAGTGGCTGAGCCGGGTGAGCTGCGCTTCGCTGCCCGCGGTCCATCACGCTATTTCGGTGGTGAAACCACCTTTGCTGAACGCCTTGCCCGGGTGGTCTCCGAAGCAGCTGCTCCCGTTGGTGATGACGTGCCGGTGGGGGTTGGGATCGCCGATGGGCGAGCGACCGCAGCGATCGCTGCTCGTCGTGCAGTGGGGCGGGCACCGATCATCGTTCCGCCCGGTCAGTCGCCAACATTCATGGCTGAACTCCCCATCGGCTGGTTGGCAGCGATCGGAGAGGTTGATGCCGACCTCGTCGACCTTTTCATCCGATTAGGGATCACCACCGGCGGTGATCTGGCAGCTCTCAACCCGGCTGATCTCCATGCTCGATTTGGTTCGATCGGGTATCACGCCCATCGGCTGGCATCAGGGGCTGATGATCGACCGGTGGTCGCGGCGGCTCCCGCTCCCGAGCGGTCATATAGCCATCCGTTTCCTGAGCCGGTCGGCCAGCTCGCCACTGTCGTCTTCACCGCCAAACGACTGGCCGACACCCTGGTTGCCGATCTTGCTGGGCACGGCATGGTGTGTACTCGGGTGATCGTGATCGCTGAGACCGACCATGGCGAACGCAGTGAACGCACCTGGTATCGAGATGGTGGACTGTCGTCGGCAGCGATCGTCGACCGGGTGCGGTGGCAGCTCGATGCCTGGGTGTCTCAACCTGACGGGCCAACCGCTGGGGTAGTGCTGGTGCGCCTCATCGGTGATGAAGTGCAGCCCAACAACGGGGTTCAGACAAGCTGGTGGGGAGGTCGAAGTCGGGCCGATGAAGATGCTGAGCGGGCGATCACCCGTCTGGCAGCGATCGCTGGAGAAGATCGGGTGGTGATGCCCGAATGGGTTGGCGGTCGACTGCCAGAAGAACGGTTCCGATGGGTGGCTGCCACCACTGTCGACCCCGATCATCGACATCTTGAGCCCGATAGCCCGTGGCCGGGCACGGTGCCATCACCATCACCGGCCTCGGTCACCTCGATCCCGGTGGAACTCCTCGATGCTGACGGCCGCTCGGTCATGGTTGCCGGCCGCGGCGACCTGGTCGCCAAACCCGTCACCCTGGTGATCGGGTCACGACATCACACGGTGGTGGCGTGGGCCGGTCCGTGGCCGATCGAACAGCGATGGTGGTCGCCCGAACGTGCTCGGCGACTGGCCCGGCTCCAGGTAGTCACCGATGATGATGCTGCCTACCTGGTGGGGGTGGAGCGTCAACGCTGGTCGATATTGGCGACCTATGCCTGATCTGGCGCTGTGATGGTCGATAGTTGACGGCTTGGCCTGTTTTGAGTTTGCCTGATCGATCGGCGGCAATTATGCGAAGGTGGTCACCAGCGCGTGGGTGGAGTTTCTCACCACAAGGTCGGGCTCAAAGACGTAGGCCTCATGGGCCGGCGAGACGTTTTCAATCTGGTCGGTCAAGGTGTCAACAAGGAGATCGGCCATCTCTTGAAAGGGTTGACGCAGGGTTGTCAGCGCTGGGCTGGTCAAGCTCGAAAAGTCGGTGCCGTCATAGCCGACCGCTGAGAAGGTCGACTCCACCCCAGCAGTCTTAGCAGCGGCGAGCGCTCCAAGCGCCATCAAGTCATTACCGGTGATCACTGCGGTAATACCCCGCCGGATCAGGCGAGTAGCGCCAGCGCGGCCACCCTCCAAGGTGAACGGAGCGGCGACGATAGCGTCATCGTCAGCGGTCAACCCATGGGCGGCCATCGCCTCGTGGTAGCCAGCGATAAAACGGGTGGTTGGGATATAGCGAGAAGGGCCCAGCACACACCCGATTCGGCTATGACCCAGGCTGACCAGATGGTCGATGGCCTTGCGAGCTCCCACTCCTTCGTCGCACCAGATGTGGGGCGCGGGAAGGCCGGTGTCGATGCCGTTGAGAAAGGCCACGGGGATACCTGCATCGACAAGACGGTTGTAATTGGCCAGCGAGCCGTCAACGATCGCCTGGTTTCCGCCGATGAACACCGCTCCGCCGATATCACAGCTGATCCATTCGTCAACATAACGTTGTTCGGTGGCGAGGTCTTCGTCAGACACAGCAATCATGGTGAGGTATCCCTTGCGGGCAAGAAGACCAGCCATCGTCGCGACAAATGTTGGGAAAACCGGGTTGTCAAAGTCGCCACTGGCAATTCCGATGACATTTTCATGGTTGCGACGCTGGGGCGGGACAGCATCGAACCCAAGCGTGGAGAGCGCATCGATGACGCGCTGACGGGTGGCGGTTGCTACACCAATCCGTCCATTGAGTACTCGGCTGACAGTTGGCTCGCTGACTCCGGCCAGCTCAGCGACCTGTCGTAGAGGTGGTCGACTCATGCCCCTGACAGTAGTGTTTACTTTCTGAAAGATCAACCTTTACTTTCGCAAGAACATCTACTACCTTCAGAAATAACGGGGGAGGATTCCTCGCGTGTTCCGGTGTGTATGCGCCGGCTGGACAAAGGAGATGTCTATGTTCAAGCGATCCCTGGTCGCCATTACTGTTGCCGCTTCCCTAGCTGTCGCGGCGTGTGGAAGCGATTCCACCGAGTCAGACACCACCGCATCTGACGCGACCGAGGCTCCGGAAGTCACCGATGAGATGACAACCGACACTACAGAAGCTCCAAAAGCTACTGATGAGATGGCGGCCGACACCACGGAAGTCACTGAAACGACACAGGCGCCCGAAGCTGTTGTCCGTGCCGATGCCGACTTGGTGGTGTGGGCCGACGACACTCGGGCTGCAGTTGTCAAGCCACTCGCTGAGGCGTTCGGTGCGGAGAACGGCATCACCGTTGCTGTCCAGGAAGTCAACTTTGGTGACATCCGGGACCGTCTTGCCACCGCTGGTCCGGCTGGTGAAGGTCCCGACATTGTCGTTGGTGCTCACGACTGGCTTGGCCAGCTGGTCACCTCTGGTTTGGTCGCACCGGTCGATCTGCCAAATGCTGATGACTTCTCCCAGGTAGCCATCGATGCTCTGAGCTATGACGGCCAGCTCTACGGCGTGCCCTATGCGATCGAGAACATTGCCTTGATTCGCAATGTCGATCTCGTTCCCGAAGCTCCAGCTTCGCTCGAAGAGCTTGAGACCATTGCTCTCGGACTCGTTGCTGATGGCAGCGTTGAGATTCCGTTGGCTATCCAGAACGATCCCGGCGATCCCTTCCACGACTTCCCGCTCTACACCGCTGCTGGCGGCTACCTGTTCGGCAAGAATGCTGATGGCAGCCTCAACCCCAACGATCTTGGTCTCGACAGCGAGGGTGGCTTGGCTGCTGGTGCCCAGTTCCAAGCTTGGACCGAGTCTGGTCTGCTCCTGCCTAGCCTGAGCTATGACGTCATGATCGAGAGCTTTGGCAGTGGCAAGGCTCCCTTCGCCATTACCGGCCCGTGGGCGATCTCCGACCCCGATCGTGGATTCAAGGCAACCGGCGTGAATTATGTCGTTGAGCCGATCCCGCCGCTCGCCGGTACCCCGGCAGCGCCCTTCGTCGGGGTACAGGGCTTCCTGGTGTCGGCGAATGCTGAGAATCCGTTGTTTGCTCAGACCTTCATCACCGAGGTCATGTCGACCGAAGAGGTCCAACTCGCCCTGTTTGAGGCTGGCGGTCGCCCACCGGCCCATACCGCTGCCTTTGAAAAGGTTGCTGCTGCTGACGCCGATATCGCTGGTTTTGGCGAGTCGGGTATCAATGGTCAGCCAATGCCGGCCATCCCCGCCATGGGATCGGTGTGGTCAGCGTGGACCGACGCTTACTCCTTGATCCTCAACGGGACCAGCACGGGTGAAGAGGCATTCACCAACGCTGCTGCCCAGATCCGGTCCCTCATCGACGAGGGCTGATCGGGCAGACTCCTATGGAAAAGGGCATCACTGTGACAACAGCGCCCTCAGATCGCAGTGGGGGGCTCGGCCCCTCACTGCGATCTGCCTTCTCGATCGGCATGTTGGTCAAGATCATCTTCTTGGCCACCGTCGATGCCCTCTCCATCTGGGCGCTCAGCCGATTGATTCCAGAAGGCGTGTGGGTCGCCATCATCTTCATCGTGATCGCCACCGTGGCGATCAATGTGATCTATCTCAACAATCATCGTTGGGCGATCCCGCTCAAGTATCTGATCCCGGGAACTGTGTTTCTCCTGGTATTCCAGGTGTATCCGGTTCTCTACACCGCCTACATCTCGACGACCAACCTCGGTACGGGCAACCTCCTCGGTAAAGACGCTGCCATCGAGCAGGTGCTGAGCACCTCGCTTGGCGCCACCGAGAGCGATACCTCCTATGTGGTCAAGGCGGCCAAATCAGATGATGGGACGCTCGCTCTCATTCTCACCGATGAATCCACCGACCCACCGACCTATCTGATCGGCACTGCCGATGGGGCTACCTCGATTACCAAAGACGACCTCATCCTTGACGGTGACAAGATCGTCGGTGCCGGTGACTATACGGCTCTCACCCTCGGTGAAGCAGCCGACTTTGAACAAGATCTTGCCAATCTTGAAATCCCCACCGATGACGGTCTGATCGTGCTGCGCACCTTCACCCGAGCTGCTCTGGTGGAATACCGGATGAAGTACGACGAAGCTGCTGATCAGATCGTCGACACCGTCGATGGCACCGTCTATTCGCCGATCGATGGCTACTTCACCTCTGAAGATGGCAAACAGCTCACCCCCGGTTGGCAAGTCAATATCGGCTTCGACAATTACGCTCGGGTGTTCCAATCCAAGGCGATCCGCGGTCCATTCTTGCGGGTCTTCATCTGGAACTGGGCATTCGCTGCCGGCACCGTCATCTTTGGGTTTGCTATCGGACTCCTGCTCGCCCTAGCCCTCGATCATGAGAAGCTGCGCGGCAAGCGGATCTACCGATCCTTCCTCATCTTTCCCTACGCCTTGCCGTCATTCTTGACCGTTCTGGTGTGGCAGGGGATGATGAACAAGAACTTCGGCATCATCAACAAGCTCACTGGGTTGGATACACCATGGTTGACCGATCCATGGATGGCCCGTATCTCGGTCTTGATCGTGAGCACGTGGTTGACCTTCCCCTACTTCTTCTTGGTGACAACCGGTGCCTTACAGTCGATCCCGTCGGAGCTCACCGAAGCGGCCCACGTCGATGGGGCCAGCGGGCCTCAGTCGTTCCGGCGGATCACCTTCCCCCTGCTCTTGATTGCAGTTGCGCCCCTGATGATCTCGTCGTTCGCGTTTAACTTCAACAACTTCAACGTGATCTACATGCTCAACCGGGGTGGACCGCCGATCGTTGGTGCTGAAACACCAGCAGGCAGCACCGACATCCTGGTGAGCTACACCTATCGGCTGGCATTCGAGAGTGGTCGTGGTCAGGATCTCGCGTTCGCCACGGCGATCTCGATCCTGATCTTCTTGCACGTTGCCCTGTTCAGTGCATGGGGCTTCCGCAAGACCGCTCGCTTGGAGGAGATCTGATGACCGATACACCAACCCCCACCCGGCAACGGATGCCGTTCTCGCGGTGGGTCCGCACGATCGGCTGGCGCCATCTCGTCGGCATTCTCGCCTTGATGTTCGCCCTCTTCCCAGTCCTCTTCATCATCTCGTCATCGGTCAATCCGACCGGAACCCTGAGCGGCTCCGGTCTATGGCCGTCAGAGGTGTCGTTCATCAATTACCGCGAACTCCTCAACGGAACTGAAGCGCCCTATGTGAACTGGCTGTTGAACACCATGTTTGTTGCTGGCGGTGCCGCCCTGCTCAATACCGGGTTGGCAGCGTTCGCCTCCTATGCGTTCAGCCGGATGCGGTTCAGGGGCCGTCGAGTTGGGTTGCTCTCGATCCTTCTGATCCAGATGTTCCCGACAACCCTGTTGTTCGTGGCCCTCTTTGTGTTTGTCACCGATATCGGTGAGATCTTCCCGATGCTGGGTCTCGGCTCTCGGTTGATGCTCCTGATCATCTATCTCGGTGGGGCGCTCGGCGTCAATACCTGGCTGATCAAGGGATACTTCGACACCGTGCCACGCGACCTTGACGAATCGGCCCTGATCGATGGAGCCAGCCACGCCCAGATCTTCTTCCGGGTAGTGCTCCCGTTGGCAGCACCGATCTTGGCGGTCGTTGCCCTGATCACCTTCGTGTTTACCATCAACGAGTTCTTGGTGGCATCGGTGGTGCTGGGGCAAGGCCGGGCTGAGCAATTCACGCTCGCTGTCGGCATGTTCCGGTTCATCGATGGTCAAGGTGGGGAGTGGGGGCAGTTCGCCGCTGGGTCGGTGATGGCCGGCATTCCGGTGGTCGTCTTGTTCCTCTTCTTGCAGAAGTACATCGTGTCGGGTCTGACTGCAGGCGCAGTCAAGGGCTGATGCGACGCCATAGTGCAGCGTGGGTGGCCATCGCGTTCGCGGTGGCTGCCTGCGCTGGTGGCACCGAGCCGTCGTCAAGCGCGGCGACCACGCCAGCAACAACCAGCGCGGTGGTGACCACCCCAGCACCAACCACGGTGTCGATGCCTCCGGGTGGGCCAGTTGCTGAACCGGTTCGTAACCCGACGACCCAATCGATCTATTTCGTGATGACCGATCGGTTCGCCAATGGCGACCCAACCAATGACACCGGAGGGATCGATGGTGATGTGCTCGCAACCGGATTTGATCCTGCCAATACCGGTTACTACCACGGCGGTGACCTCGCTGGATTGACCGCCAACCTGCCCTATCTCGCTGAGCTGGGGATGGGAGCGATCTGGATCACATCACCGTTTACCAACCAGATCGTTCAGGGTGATGGCACGGTCGATGGGTCGTCAGCTGGCTATCACGGTTACTGGAATCTGAATTGGGACCAGATCGATCCCCATCTGGGAACTGAAGCGGAAATGCAAACCCTGATCGCTGCTGCCCACGAGTTAGGGATCAAGGTGATCTTCGACATCGTCGTCAACCACACCGGCGATGCCATCTCCTACGAGGACGGATCAACGGCCTATATCGGCACCAAGTCTTCGCCCTATCTCGATACTGCTGGCGAGCCGTTCGACGCCAGTGCCCTGGCGAGCAGCGATGAGTTCCCAACACTCGATGCCACGACCTCGTTCCCCCATATGCCCACCGCGTCGCCCGATGCGAAGTCACCAGCCTGGCTGAACGATGTCACCATGTACCACAATCGCGGCAACTCCACCTTCAGCGGTGAGAGCGACACTTTTGGTGACTTCTTCGGACTTGACGATCTCTTCACCGAAGACCCCCGAGTGGTCGATGGCATGATCGAGCTCTACACCGACGTGATCGATCGCTATGACATCGACGGCTTCCGGATCGACACCATGAAGCACGTCAATACTGAGTTTTGGGCTGAGTTTGCGCCAGCGATACAGGCTGCCGCTGCCGAACGCGGCAAACCCGATTTCTTGATGTTCGGGGAGGTCTTCAACTCCGATCCGATCGCCCAATCGGGGTACACCAATCTCGGCGTTTCCTCGACCCTCGACTTCATCATCCACGACGCTCTCGAGAGCTATGTCGCCAAACGTGGCGATGCCGAGGTGCTCGCTCAAGCCTTCGATCACGATGACTGGTTCACCGATCACGACAACAACGCCTCGATGCAGGTGACCTTCTTCGGTAACCATGACCGTGGACGGTCGGGCTATCTGGTGGCCAACGTTGATCCCGACCCTGATCAAGCGCTGGCCCGTCTCGAGCTGGCCAACGACCTCCTCTTTATGTCTCGGGGGATCCCGGTTGTCTACTACGGAGATGAGCAGGGATTTACCGGAGATGGTGGGGATCGGCTTGCTCGCCAAGACATGTTCCCCACCCAGAGTGCCGACTATGCCGACGATGCCCAGATCGGTACTGAGGCCACGCCCGCCGACGACAATTTCGACACCTCCCATCCGCTGTTCCGTCACATCCAGGCGCTCAACGCCTTACGGCGTGATCATCGGGCTCTGGTCACTGGAGCCCAGGTGGTCCTCGCTGCCGACGGGCCGGTGTTTGGGTTCTCACGGATCGACCGAGATGAACGGATCGAATATGTGGTGGTCACCAATGTCGATCCAGATGCCTCGATGATCTCGAGTGTGCGAACCCGGTCTCCAAACACCGAGTTTGTGGGGATCTGGGGGACCGACGCGACGGTCACCAGTGACGAATCGGGAACGATTGAGGTTGAGGTGGGACCGCTTGAGGCGGTGCTCTTCCAGGCAACCACCCCTATCCCGATCATGGTTGATCCTCCCAGCCTGACCCTGGCTCGGCCCAGTGAGGGCAAGATCATCCCCACCCCGCGCTATCGGCTGCAGGCTGATCTTGGTGATCGTCGGTTTGCTGAGGTGACCTTTGCGGTATCGGTCGATGGAGCCGAGCCAGTGGTCGTTGGTGTCGATGATGCAGCTCCCTACCGGGTCTATTGGAATACTGCCCCCTATCCCGACGGTGCCACCGTTGAGGTGATCGCCACCGTCAACGATTTCTCCGGTCGCTATTCGACCGACACGGTGACCGTCACCCTGGGAGAACGATGAGTGGTTCCCTGCTGGGTTGGGGAACAGCAAGGAGCTGATTATGGAGTACCAGAACCTTTTGGGTGCCCATCACGATTCGTCAGAGCGATACCTGTCGGATCCCAACCCTGAGCTGGGTGACACGGTGGTCGCGTGGATGCGAGTGCCGCTCACCGATGAGATCACCGAGGTCACCCTACGGGCGGTGTGGGACGGCGAGCCCTTCCGGATACCGGCGGTGTGTGATCACATCACCACAGCTGAGGCGTGGTGGCGGGTGGAGCTGCCGATTCGTTCCCCTCTGGTGAACTATCGGTTTCATCTGCGGGATCGGTCCCAACGCACCTGCTGGCTCAATGGTGAAGGAGTGCATTGCTGGGATGTCACCGATGCTGCCGATTTCCGGATATCCACGCGGCATCGGCCACCCCACTGGGTGCGCCACACGGTGTGGTATCAGATCTTCCCCGATCGGTTTGCTCGTCGAGCTGATGGCCAGTGGTCGGCAACCCCGCCCGACTGGGTGCGTCAGCGGGAGTGGACCGATCCCGTTGACCCATCCTTGCCCCAGGCGATGTTTGATCTGTGGGGTGGTTCCCTCGAAGGGGTGGCCGATCACCTCGACCATCTGGTATCGCTCGGGGTGACCGGGATCTATCTCTGCCCGGTCTTCCCGGCTCATTCCAATCACCGCTATGACGCTGCGTCGTTTGACCGGGTCGATCCGGTCCTCGGGGGAGATGATGGGCTGCGCCGCCTCACCCGGGAGGCTGCCGACCGGGGCATCCGGGTGATCGGTGATCTAACCACCAATCATTCAGGGAACCATCACGAATGGTTCCTCGCTGCCCAAGCCGATCCTTCATCGCCGACGCGTGACTTCTACTTCTTCGATGATGATGGTGACTATGAAGCATGGCTCGGCTTTCACACCCTGCCCAAGTTGAATCACGCTGCTGCTGGCTTGGGGCCCCGCTTGTATGACGGGCCCGAGTCGGCGGCCGGGCGTTTTCTGTCCAGGGAGTTCGGGCTGTCGGGCTGGAGAATCGATGTGGCCAACATGACCGGCCGGTCAGGAGAGAACGATTTCAATCAGCAGTGTGCCCAGGCGTTGCGTCGCACGATCGATGCGGTGCGTCCGGATGCCTGGCTGGTGGCCGAACATGTTCACGATGCCAGTGATGATCTCGATGGGAGCGGCTGGCATGGCACGATGAACTATTCGGGGTTCACCCGTCCGGCGTGGACCTGGTTGGCCGATCCGGTGCAGCCTGACGAGATCAGCTTGTTGGGCGATCCTGGTCCGCTGGCTCGCCGCACCGGTGGCGAGGTGATGCGTTCAGCTCGGGCGTTTATGGCCCGGGTGCCCTACACAGTCACCTTGACCAATATGAATATGCTCGGTTCTCACGACACTGCCCGATGGGCGATGGTGGTGGGCGGTGACACATCCCGATCGGCGGTGGGAATGGCGATGTTGATGACCTGGCCGGGGGCACCGACGATGTTTGCTGGTGATGAGATCGGTGTTGGAGGCGATCCAGCGTTGGAGGCCACGTGGGATATCACCGCTCGTCAGCCCTATCCGTGGCATGATCCGGCTTCTTGGGATCGTGAGCTTCGAGTTGATATCGAGACCTTGATTTCGTTGCGGCGGGAATCGTCGGCATTGTCGGTAGGCGGGATGCGTTGGGTGGCCGCTGGGGACGATGCCCTGGTCTATGTGCGCGAGTCTCGTGATGAGACGATCTTGGTCCATCTGGCTCGAGCAGCTCACGACCCGATCGTGGTCGATGGCGATGTGTTGGGGGCGGGGTCGGGTCAACGGCTCGCCGGATCGGCATCAACCTTGATGAGCGAACCGTTTGAACTGACAGCAACCGGTTGTGGCTGGCAACTGATTCGTATCGCCTAACTCTGCGACTGCGGATACGACACCTCTGCACACTGGGAGGGTGAGTCTCCCGACTAAATATATGCATGTATGTATAATACATTTGTGTATACTATCTGAGTATGGGGCGTCAGGTGATGGTGGGCCGTCAGGTCGAATGGGGGCAATTGGAGCGGTTTTCCCATCGGGGGCCTGGTTTTGGGGTGGTGTATGGGTCGCGACGGGTGGGTAAATCCTTCTTGCTTCAACAATTTGCCGACCATGTTGGAGGGTGGCGCTACCAGGCAGTCGGTGGTACTGAGCGGGTCCAGCTTGACGATTTTGGGGCTGCTCTTGGCGCTGAACTGGGGGTGGGGTCGCTCAGACTCAACAGCTGGTCAGATGCACTGGCTCGCCTTGATGCTCTGGGTGATCGGTTGGTGGTGATCGACGAGTACCCCTATCTGAGGGACGGAGCCCCAGAGATCGATGGCCGGTTGCAGCGCTATGTCGATGCCAATCGGCGTGGGTCCCTGATCGTGTGCGGTTCGGCAGTGGCGACGATGGGTTCCTTGCTCGATCGCGACGCGCCCCTGTTTGGTCGGGCATCGATGGTGCTCGTCCCCGAGATCTTGCGAGGCGGAGAACTTGCCCGGTTGTGGGAGGTCGATCGACCAGAACAAGCGTTGTGGGTCGATGCAGCCATGGGTGGTTTTCCCGGGTATCGACCCTTGCTCGATCGCCCCCAGTCGCTCGATCAGTGGATGGTCCACTCGGTCTTGGCCAGTTCATCCCCAGTCCTCGACGCTGCCGAGGCTTCCTTGCGGAGCAGCTCTGAGCCGGTTATCGGCACTTTGGCGCGCTCGATTTTGGGGGTAATCGCTGCTGGGGAACGGACGCGCACAGGGATTGCTCGCCATGTCGGTGTGGCTACAACCGCGTTGTCGCGCCCCTTGGTGGCGTTGGAGCGGGCAGGCATGGTGCGCCGAGTGCGTGATCTCTTGCGAACCAGACGAGATCGATATGAGCTTGGTGACCCTCACCTGGGGTTTTGGTTGGCCATGGTCGCTCCGTATCGCTCCCATCTGCAGGCCGGTCGGGCTGAGTCGGTGTGGTCGTCGTTGTGTGAGACGACCTGGCCGTCACAGGTGTTGGGGCCACGCTGGGAGCAGGTGGTGCGCGCTCACCTGACAGATACCTGGTCAGGTGAAGGGGTTATCGAGGTTGGGGTGACCTCGGTGTCCGATCCTCAGCAGCGCGTTCAGCACGAACTCGATCTTGTCGTTACCGATGGGGGGAACGTGGTCGCTCTGGGTGAGTCGAAACTGCGACGACTTGGTGCTCGTGATGCTGATCGACTTCGCCACATCAGGTCCTTGATGGGCGCCGATGACGCCATGATCATCTTGGCCTCGGCCGCCGGTGCTGACGCTGGGGTGGGAGATGACGTCATGGCCGTCACCCCGGCTGATCTCTACGCCATGTGACACCTGGTTGAGGGTCCGACAGGGAGGTGGGTGCTGGGTCAAGGTCTTGACAAGAGCGAACACATGTTCGATACTCGCGGTCTTGGGATTCAACAATCCGTCATGGACGTGGAACGAACTGGAACGCACACTGTCGGGCCGAACCGGGCGCGACGGTCGCACCCACCTGCCCGACCAGGCGGTGGGCGATGCCCCAGCATGGGGTCGCAAACGCCAAGCATTTGAGCCAACGATCATCCGCACCCCCGGAGCGGTGCCCTTTGCCGAGCTGCACTGCCACAGCAATTACTCCTTCCTCGATGGGGCTTCCCATCCCGAAGAACTGGTCACCGAAGCTGCCCGCCTCGGCCTCGATGCTTTGGCCCTCACCGACCATCACGGACTCTATGGAGTGGTTCGGTTTGCTGAAGCGGCTCGAGCGGTGGGGCTCGCCACCGCGTTTGGGGCCGAGATCACCCTCACCCCCGGGCTTGATGATCATCACCGGGTGGCTCGCGCCGAGGCTGACACCCTGTTGGCGGTCAACACCGGCCGAGTTGCCGATGCCACCGCACCCGATCCGCCCGGCACACATCTGGTCATCCTCGCCGACGGCCCCGATGGCTATCGCCGTCTCTCCCGCACGCTCAGCCTTGGCCAGCTCGCTGGAGAAAAAGGGGTACCCCAGTTCACCCTGGCCGACCTGGCCGATGGGGTAGCGGGATCGTGTTGGGTGATGACCGGATGCCGCAAAGGCGCCGTGCCGGCAGCCCTGATCGCCGACGGCCCAACAGCAGCTCGGCGAGAACTGGAACGATTGGTTGAAGTCGTCGGACGCGACCGGGTGCTGGTGGAGCTGTGGGATCACGGCGACCCGATCGACACCGCCCGCAACGATGCCCTCGCCGAGGTGGCCTATCGGGTCGGGGTCGACTGTGTGGCGACCAACAATGTTCACTATGCAACCCCAGCCCAGCGTCGACTGGCGATGGCCGCGGCAGCGGTGCGCAGCCGTCGCAGCCTCGATGAGCTCGATGCCTGGCTGCCGGGATCAACCGGAGCCCACCTTCGTTCCGGAGCCGAGCAGATGCGTCGCTTCGCTCGGTTCCCTGGGATAGTCGAACGAGCCGCCGAGATCGGTCGGGCTGCAGCCTTTGACCTGGCCCTGGTCGCGCCCCAGCTCCCGCCCTTTCCCTGTCCTTCTGGCATGACCGAAATGAACTATCTCCGTCGCCTGGTCGAAGAGGGTGGCACCCGTCGATATGGCCCCCGCTCGGCTACCAGCTCGCCCGACCCCTGGGCGGTCATCGACCGGGAGTTGGCGATCATTGATGAGTTGGGGTTTCCCGGCTACTTCCTGGTGGTGTGGGACCTGGTCGAATTCTGTCGCCGCAACACCATCTATTGCCAGGGGCGGGGGAGCGCTGCCAACTCGGCGGTGTGCTACGCCCTGGGGATCACCAAGGCCGACGCGGTCAGCTTGGGGCTCTTATTCGAACGCTTCCTATCGCCAGAACGTGATGGACCACCGGATATCGATATCGATATCGAATCGGGACGCCGCGATGAGGTCATCAGCTATGTCTATGCACGCTATGGACGGCACCACACCGCCCAGGTCGCCAACGTGATCACCTATCGACCCCGCTCATCGATTCGGGATATGGCCAAGGCGCTCGGCTATTCGCCCGGCCAACAAGATGCCTACGCTACCCAGATCGATCGGTGGGGTGATGTCGCTGCCACCGCGGCCCAACCCGACTGCACCATCCCCGCCCCGGTGCTCGAACTCGCCCACAAGATCGAAGGTGCCCCTCGCCATCTCGGCATCCACTCCGGAGGGATGGTGATCTGTGACCGACCAGTGATCGAGGTGTGTCCGGTGGAGTGGGCCCGCAAAGAGCAGCGCAGTGTGCTCCAGTGGGACAAGGACGATTGCGCGGCGGTGGGTCTGGTCAAATTTGATCTCTTGGGGCTCGGCATGCTGTCAGCCCTTCATCTGGCCGTTGATCTGATCCGTGATCATCGCGGCTACGAGGTCGACCTGGCCACCATCCCCCAAGACGACAAGGTGTATGAGATGTTGTGCCGGGCCGACACGGTGGGGGTGTTCCAGATCGAGTCCCGAGCCCAGATGGCCACCCTGCCACGCCTCAAACCCCGCACCTTTTACGACCTGGTCGTCGAGGTTGCCCTGATCCGACCCGGACCGATCCAGGGCGGTTCGGTGCACCCCTATATCCGTCGCCGCAACGGCGATGAAGCGGTCACCTATCCCCATCCACTACTGGAGAACTCACTGAAGAAAACCCTGGGGGTGCCGCTCTTTCAGGAGCAATTGATGCAGATGGCGATCGATGTGGCCGGGTTCAGTCCAGCTGAATCCGACCAATTGCGTCAGGCGATGGGATCGAAGCGGTCGACAGAGCGCATGGAACGCTTACGGGAGCGTCTCTATACCGGAATGGCTGAGCGGGGCGTGGTCGGCGAAGTGGCCGATGAGATCTATCTCAAGATGAAGGCCTTCGCCAATTACGGATTTCCCGAATCCCATTCGGTGAGCTTCGCCTATCTGGTCTACGCCTCAGCGTGGATCAAGTATCACGAACCGGCAGCCTTTTATGCTGCCCTGCTCAATGCCCAGCCGATGGGGTTTTGGTCGCCCCACACCCTGGTCCAAGATGCCCGCCGCCACGGGGTGACGGTGCGCACCCCCGACCTCAACATCTCGCTGGCTGATGCCACCCTGGAAGATGGCGGTGAGTCGGTGCGCTTGGGGATCGGGTCGGTGCGCGGTGTGGGCGATGAGTTGGCTGCCGCGATCGTGAAAGAACGAGACGAGCACGGGATGTTTCGCTCACCAGCCGATCTGGCTCAACGGGTTGCCGCGGTCAGCGAGGCCCATCTCGAAGCGATGGCCACTGGAGGGCTGTTCGGTGAGTGTTTTGGGATGGATCGTCGACGAGCCCTATGGGCAGCTGGCGCCGCGGCCCAATCACGATCCGATCGACTGCCGGGCATCGTGACCGGCACCGATGCACCGCGGTTGCCGGGCATGACCCCGGTGGAGGAATCGGTTGCCGATCTGTGGGCTACCGGGGTGTCACCCGAGGGACATCCAACCCGGTTTGTGCGATCTCAACTCGACAAGATGGGGGTCATCACCGCCGCGGGGCTGCAAACCGCTGAACCGGATCGTCGGGTCATGGTGGCTGGGATCGTTACCCATCGACAGCGTCCGATGACCGCCCAAGGGGTGACCTTCATCTCCTTAGAAGATGAGACTGGGCTGATCAATGTGGTGGTCTCGCAAGGGTGTTGGGCTCGGTTTCGCAGTGTGGCCCGTTCAGCATCGGCAATGGTGGTGCGGGGCATCCTCGAGCGCAGCGAGGGGGTGATCAATGTGGTCGCCGACCAGCTCACCCCGCTTTCGGTTGCGGGAGCGCTCCCGAGCCGTGATTTCCGGTGATCGGTGCACAGCCAATCGGTCGGGTGTGCGAGTGATGATCCCAGTTGAGAGGTCTCAGACCAATTGGATCGGTGCACCGAAACAGACCGATCCTCGATCCTCTCGCTGTCAGCGTGAAATCGTGCTGGGTGTAGGGGCTCACGCTCGTAGGTCCACCCATGGGTAAACGTCCCCATGGCATTGATGCGGATGAGCCGTCAGAGTTGAGGTCACTATGGTGATCGAGTTCGAGCGAGGCGGGGCACGAGTTCCTTGGCGTGTTCAACCGGGTTGTCGTCGGGCGTACCCGGTCATGAGTACAGGGGGTGGTGACGCATGAGTGTGATGTATGGCGCCAACTCGGATGAGCTTGAGCGCATCGCCGGCCAGATCCGCTCTGTCGCCGATGATCTTGACTCCGAAGCCGCGATGCTCACCGGTGTCCTCAACCGGGTGTCGTGGCTTGGTGATGTTGCGACACGCTTTCTGGGTCAGTGGACCGGTGTTCAGGTTCCAAAGATTGGCTTATCCACCCAGTTTCTGAGGGATGCAGCGGTCCGTTTGGAGCACAACGCCCGCCAGCAGCGGCACACCAGCAACACCAATGCCGGTGGCCTCCGAACGACACCTCAGTCGCCTGGCGATGTTGAGATTCCCGACGCGCCTCCGCCACCACCGTCCGATCCGGGTGCTGGTGTACACGGAAGTCAGCCGTGGTATGCCACCCCTGATGACGTCATCTTCTACGAGGTTGCCAGGTCGGCGGCTGACGCTGCTGATGTGATCGGGTATGACGATGCTGCCGATCATCTACGTCACTATCTGGCGAACAGCGGTGATCCCTATGAGGTTAATCCCGAACGAATTGCCGGCGACGTTCCGGCCTTCAAAAGCCATATTGAGAGCCAGCTCCAGCAGGCGGTCGAGAGCCAGATTGCCGAGGCCGTCGCATCTGGAGAATATGGCGTTCCCATTCCGTTCGAGACTAAATGGTCTGGCTTCTATCTCACCAAAGACCTCAGCGAGAACTGGTTTTACGCCCTTGGTGGGGTGAACACCGCGGTGACCGGCGTTGTCGTTGTCCACCCCGGCGACCCGCCAACCGCCACCGTTGACTATCAGTACCATCTCAGCGATCGGTACAATTGGGATGGCGGTAAGTCAACCAAGATCGGTCCAATCACGATTACCGATGAAAAGATGGGGGAGCTTCACACAGCTGGTTTGGCGAAGGAGTATGACGTGTACGGATCAAGCGAGACACACAGCACCACGATCACCCACGGCGGTGCTCAGCCGTCGGTTGGTTCGGTTGAGAGCCGGGACGGCCGCTTCGATAGTCCTCGCACGAGTGGCTCCGTTGGTCGCACCACCTGAGAACGAGTAGAAGGATGAGCGATCGTCACTCTCGTCGCTGGAGCCAGATCACCATCGGTATGGCAGTTTTCGCCGTGATGGGTGCGGCGTGCGGGTCGGCGTCAGAGTTGCAGGAGAACACGATGAACAAGGCGGTAGAAACCACGTCAGAGCGCCACGACTTTGAGCGGTTTTCGGGCTTTCCGATTCCTGCTGATGCTGTGGTACTCGGGTTCACCGAGGAGCATGGGATCGACCGCTACGCGGGAGTGATCTTTGAGATACCAGCCGATCAGGTTGACAGCATGCTTGCGACGGCGAACTTCGCCGGCACGCTCGGTGACGGGTTTGCTCCCAGCAATGTGGTGTCGATCGAGGGCGTTGAGCTGCCCAATACCGACCAGGTCAGTTCGGGGCAAGACCGTCATACCAACGATGATGAGCTCATCGTGACCCGGGACGTTGGTGTGTATGTTGATGGCGAGCGAGCAACGGTCTCGGTTGCCGTGTTCACCACCTGATCTGGTGCGATGAGCACTGCCTCAATGCCGGTGGTGAGAAGTCAGCGAGAGGCTCGCTAATCTCGGGGCATGAATTGGCGGACACACCTCCCTTGGGTCGTCGCACTTGCCGTGATCGGCGGATGCTCATCGGGCACATCGAGCGAACCGACAACGAGTGCATCGTTGGCACCAACCACCGTGGCGGTAACCCAACCGGCGACTACCACGCCGCCAACACCGGCACCGACCACCGCCGCGCCGACCTCGTCCACCGTGCCGCCGACCACCGTCAACGAGGCAGCTCTGGCCGAGTTCCGCGCCGCCGTTGAAACCGACTTCCGCGAAGGACAACGACTCTACGAACTGGCCCTCAACGAACCCTCCAACCAGGAAGCCCGCAATGCAGCCCTCGCCTACACCGCCGATGGTGTTCGCACCGCCTATGACACCTACTTCACCCAGCTCGCTGAGCTGAATCGGCACACGATCCCCAGCGAGAAGATCGCTCCCGCCTTGGTGATCACCGGAGGCCCTGAACCCGGCGATGACCCCGCCACCGAAGCCACCCTGGTCTATTGCGAGGTGACTTCGTCCATCCTGGTTGACGACCGCTCGGACGGAACTTATGTGGTGGTTGACGACTCGTATTCCACCAAGACGTGGGAAGCCGATCTGGTGTGGAACGGTGAGGTGTGGCAGCTCTCAGAGCTCACCCCGCTCAGTCGTGAGCGAGGCGTTGCCGACTGTCCCGAGTGATCCGAGGCCAGCTTCTGGGGCGGCGATCGTCAAGGGCGCGAGATCTCTGATTCGCGGTGGCTCAACCAGCTAGGCCCAGCGGCCAAAGCGACGAGCACAGCGAGTGAGAATACCGCTCCCGGTGGGTGGCTCAAGTGGGCGACGAGCGTTCGCCCACACATCGGAGGCAACGATCGGGCGGCCATGGCCAGGAAGCAAGTGGCGAACCGGCAGAGCCCGCAACCGCTCCTCGGTGGCCTCGCTGTCGTCGATACTCACAAACTCGGGGTTGAACCACGCCCGCCCATCATGGCTGATCACCGCATCACCGCTGATCAAGGTTTCCGATTCGGCGTGATAGAAACAGGTCGCCTCATCGGCGTGGCCCGGGGCATGAATAACTTGCCAGCCGGGAGCGCCCGGAAGATCATCGCCCTCAGCCAAGAAGGTGGTGGGGGAGAAGTCGATCGCGAATGGATGCAGAGCGCTATAGCCAACACGACGGCTCGCAGCGGCGAAATCGGTCAGCGCTCGCAGCGAAAACCGTTGATCGCCATAGATCGGCATGAACCTCAACGATGACTCGATCACCGGGAAGGTGCGGGCCTCCTCGCCAGCTAGATAGGCCTCACACCGCGCTGGCAGGGCGATCGCCAACGGGTCGTCCGCTGCTGCCTCATCAGCGCTGCCGCGATTGAGTCCAGCAAGGGTCGTGACACCACCCACATGATCGGGGTGACCGTGAGTGCACGCGATCGATGTGACCGGACGGCCATCGCTCGCCGCGTGGGCCAGCTTGGCCACCACCGGTAGCCCAGGGTCGATCGCCACCAGACCAGTAGCGGTCTCGATCACGTAGCAATTGAAGATCCATGAGTTGACATGGAGGATTGGTAGATCGAACACACCCACATCGTCACCTTAGGCATACGCCTCAGTCGGCCGAAAACGGCTGGGTTGGTGGGGCCACCGACCTGATTGCCGCGCCGAGCTTGTCACCATCCGACTAGCGTGGGGGCGGTGAACACCACCACGATGCCGCCATCGACGTGAGTACCGTCGTCGCCCTGGTCGTCATCATGGTGATGGTGGCGTTCAACGCCCTATATGTCACCGCCGAGTTCGCCACCGTTGGGTCGCGCCGTTCCCGGCTCCAAGAGATGGCCGATGCCGGCAGCCGATCAGCCGACTATCTGGTCAAGATCATGCGCGATACCAGCCGACTCGACGCCTATGTCGCCGCCTGTCAGGTGGGGATCACCCTGTCGAGTCTGGTTGCCGGAGCCTATGGTCAAGCCCAACTCACCCCGGTCTTCGAGCGTGTGCTCAACCCCATCGGTGCTCGCACCGCTGCTGTTGTGGTGGTCTTGATCATCATCACCACCCTCCAGGTCGTCCTCGGTGAGCTCCTTCCCAAAACCGTTGCCCTGCGCTATCCCGAGCGCCTCGCCCTTGCGGTGGTCACCCCGATGAGGATTAGCCAGATCCTCTTCTTTCCCCTGGTCGCCATCTTCAACGGGTCGGCATTTCGACTGATGAAGATGGTCGGACTCAATGCCGACCACAGCCATGCCCACGTCCATTCTCCCGAAGAACTTGCTGGGCTCTACCGGGACAGTGCCGAAGGTGGACTCATCGAAGCTTCCGAGCGCGACATGCTCGCTGGCATCTTGAACGTTGACCATCGGGTCGTGCGCGAGATCATGACCCCACGGCATCGTATGGTCACCGTCGACGCTGACATGACCGTCCGTGATGCCCTCGCCGCGGTCTCCGATCAACCCCACACCCGTTACCCGGTCGTGACCGACCAGGGCGACATCGATGCTGTGGTTCACCTCAGGGAACTCTTCGTTTCCGCTGAAACCGATCCCAGCCAACACGTCGGCGACATCGCTGAGCCGGTGATCGTGATCCCCGAAGTGGTCGGGGTTCCCCACCTCTGGCGCACCCTGCGGGACCAGGACCAGCACTGCGCTCTGATCGTTGACGAATACGGTGATGTATCAGGCCTGGTCACCCTCGAAGACGGAATCGAAGAGATCCTCGGCGAACTCCAAGACGAATTCGACAACGAAGAAGACCTGATCACCACTGTCGCTGGGCGGATCTCGGTACGCGGCGATGCCCTTGTCGATGTCCTCGAAGACCGCTTCGGCTTTGACATCGCTGTCGATGATGTCGACACCATCGGGGGTTGGCTCTGGCACCACCTCGGCCGCACCCCCGCTGTTGGCGACATCGTTCACCCCAACCCCGATAGCCCCCGCTTCCGGGTCGATCGGATGGATGGGCGGGCCGTGGCTCGCACCAGCTTCCCCGAAAGCGATCTGCGATGAATGAGATCTCGCCGTTCATCGGACTCGCTGTCCTCGGTGATGTGGTAGTACCGATCCTGGTCATCATCGTCTTGGTCATCATCAACGGGATCTTCGTCGCTGCCGAGTTCTCCCTGGTGGCGTCCCGGCGCAGCCGCCTCGACACCATCGCCGAGACCGGTAGCCGAGCAGCTCGTTGGTTGGTCGACATCTTCGATCGCCCCACCGGCAAAGATGGCTATATCGCCGTTGCCCAGCTCGGGATCACCCTGGCCAGCATCGGGCTCGGGATGTATGGCGAACCAGCGGTTGCCCACTGGCTATATGGGCCCTTCGAATCCTGGAACCTGTCCCACGCTGCCGCCCACACCGCCGGATTTGTGATCGCCCTCAGCGCGATCACCTATCTCCATGTGGTCCTCGGCGAGATGATCCCCAAAGCCCTCGCCCTCCAAACCCCCGAACAGGTCAGTGTCGGCATCAATCCGGTGATGCGGCTGTTCAGCGTGGTCTTCCGGCCGATGGTCGCCGCCCTCAACGCCCTCGCCCTCGGCATGATGCGTCTCTTGCGCATCCCTGAACCCGACTCATCGCTTTCGCTCTACACCAGCAGTGAGCTGGCGATCGTCACCGATGAAGCTGCCGAAGGAGGCCAGCTCGGCGACATGCAGCGCGACCTCATGCGCAATGTGTTCGACCTCGACAAGCGTCAGGCCGACCGAATCATGACACCACGTTCAGAGATCGTGGCACTCGACCTCTCGTCCACTCCTGCCACGGTGATCGCCCAGATCATGTCATCGTCGATCAGCCGCTACCCGGTGATCGATGGCGATCTCGACACCGTGGTCGGAGCCCTCCACATCAAGGACTACATCCGGTCGCGCTGGTGCGGGGATGCCCTCGACCTGGCCGACCTGATGCGTCCCATTCCCGAGGTGTCGGCTGATGATGATGCCGAAGAACTCCTCGAACGATTCCGTCGCGAACGTACCCATATCGCCCTGGTTGTCGACGACGAAGGGGCCACGATGGGGCTGGTCACCATGGACGACATCGTCGCCGAAGTGATGGACGATGAGGTTCGTTCCGTCGACTGAGTCCAGCCAGTAACGCGCCGGTTATCCGGTTGGCTTGGGGGTGCGGGGCACGATCGGCACCCCAGCTCGACGATTGCGGATCGCCCAATAACGGCGGGTATGCAGGGGGCGGGTATCTGAACCGAGATGGTCGAGCACGGCCACCGTCCACTCTTCGGTGAGGGCTATTGCCTCAGCGAACGCTGCAGTCGAATCGGGTGGATCGGCGAGCCACCGACACTCGAGTTCATCTCGCTCTGAGCGATACAGGGCCCCCAAACGAGCTGGATCGGTCATGACCGCCCGATGCAAAACCTCATGGCGCCACCACATCGACCCTGGGTCATACACATCACCAGCATCAGGGCCCAGATCGAGCGGTTCGGTCACCGACACCGGCTTGAAGATCCCGGTACAGGGGGCGGCGGTTCCCGTCACCCAATGCTGCTGATGATCAGGGCCCAGATCAGCGATCCACGATCCCGTCGTTTGGGAGTTCACCACCAGCCCACCAGCGTGCATACATGGAGAACACATCGCCCCGGTGGTGAGGCGATAGCGAGGGGTCACCCGATCCCGGTGAGAACGCAAAATATCGATCATGCCGCCGACCGAGCGGACGTGAGCTGCTCGAGTCTCGGTGTGATGTCGGCGTTGCCGAGCGCGAGAAAGATAGGTGGCCACGCCCTGGTTGTGATCGGCAAAACCAGGGATGGTCAACCCATTGCTGATCGAGCGGGCACCCTCGGTGATGTGCTCAACCTCCCAGAGGGTCCCAGCGGTTTCGAGAACAAAGGCTTCACACCCATCGGCGATCAGGAAACTGTTGTGATAGGTAAATCCAGGATTCTCGTGGCCACACCCGCCACCCTGGCCGTAGCGGTCGATGAGGTCGGTGATCACCATCACCGCATCAGCAGCGGTGGCCGCTCGTTCGAGACCGAGTCGCACCAGATCCATCCCGGTCAGCCCCTGGGACGCATACGGCTGGTCGGTAAACACCGCTTCGTTACCGATTGTGACCCCATACTCGTTGGAGCCCATCTCTGCTCCCCACATCCAAAATGGGCGCGAGAGCACCACTGCATGGGTCACCGGTACCTGGTCGATCGTGATCCAGGTGCACCTCAGCCGCGACGGGGTCGGATGGCTCTGTCGAGGCTGCCAGTGAAGGAGCTGGGCTTCGTTTGGGTCGCGGTCGCTGTTCTTGGCGAACACGACCCGATTGGGCCTCACGACGACCACGCTGTCACACACAGTCCACCCTAGGACACCAGGCCAATCGGTGGTACTGACAAAAAGTAACCCCTGGTCCTCGGTGACGGAGCGCACGTTCGGGGCGACGAACGCTCGGTTATCACAACCAATAGGCTTGGTTGCACTGAGCTAGTCAACAGGAGATTTCACCTCATGAATTCCCGGTCCTTCTTCCGTATCGCCACCAGCGTTGCGCTCGCTGGTGCGCTCACGATGACGGCATGCGGCAGTGACGACACGTCGAGCGGCAGTGCCTCGGGTGCCGACACTGCGACCACTGTCGCCAAGCCCACCACTCCCAAGCCGGCTCCCACCACCGAAGCCCCCGTTGCCACAACCGAAGCTCCCGCTCTCACCGTTGAGCCGACCGCCACGATGGCCCCGTCATCCTCAGACGATGGCGAGTACGACGCCAAGTACGCCGAGATGCGCACCGCTACCAACAAGGAGGTGGCCACCGAGGCGATCCTCGCGGTGTTTGCCGATTCATCGGCGAACGCGCAGGCGTGCGTGCGGACCTATCTTGACGAGGTTCTCGTCGACACCGAGCGGATGTCTGACATGCTGGCAAACGATTTCCAGTTTGAGCCGAACGACCTTTCAACATGTGGCCTGTCCGATACTGAAAAACAAGCTCTCGCCGAATTTGGCGACATGGACGAAGAAGCGGTCTTCTCGACGATCTTCAAGTCACCGTGGGTGATCGAAATGATCTATCGGACGATGCAAGAAGAATCAGGCGGCCAGTTCGAGATCAACTACAACTGTCTCCAAGAGAACGCCAGCAATGTCGACGACACCACCGATGTTATCTCGTTCTTGACCCCCTGTATTTCGTTCTAAGTCTCCAGTGATCGGTGTGAGCCGGTCACCGCTCCATGAACGCGTTCCACCGGTCGAGAGCTTTGGCCGGTGGAGCTGGTGTGGTCGTGTCCGTCACGATGGCATCGATATCGCTGGCGATCCACCAGGCGCCAAAGGCTGAACCGCCCACAATCCACGGTTCGGCAGCCACGTCATAGACCGCGCCCTCAGCTACCGCTGACAAGCTGGGGAAGACTGCCGCTGAGCGAATCCATTCACTGTTAAACAGGTCGTCAGCACCGGTGCCCAAGATGATGATGTCGGCATCGTGATCGCCCATGGTTTCCAGGGGCACGTTCACAAACGGCAGTTCACTGCTCTGCACCATCTGGGCTGCTGGCCGACCGATCTCCAATGCTTCCAGGACTGCTCCCGCTGGGCCATCGGCGGTGGCAGCGATCGCCATCTCACCGCGAGCGGTCATCACCGACACCGTGAGATCGGATTGTCCCGAGGTATTGAGATGGTCGCGAATCTCGTCGATCTTGGTCTCCACCCGAGCGATCACCTCGAGGGCAGCATCATCTCGATCAAATGCTGATCCCAGTTCAGCGACCTGGGCTTGCCACGATGCTTCAACCGGGATCAAGACCACCGGAGCAATGCTGGTATAGCTGTCCAACCGGTTGGTCACGAAGGGGTTCTCCAGAGCCACGATGCGATCTGGCTTGAGCGACACCAGATACTCAAACGAGGGCTGAACAATGCTGAAGTCTGATGTGGCCAATCCCATCGACTCGGCGATCGGGACAAAGAGCTCACTCGACAGGGTGGTCAGGGTCATGTCGGGGATGATGCCCAGGCTGATCAGGTTGAGCGCAGCGCTCTCATCGAGAGCGACGACGGTCTCATCGTGTACCTGGTCATCGGCGGCATCGGCGATGCTGTCGGCGGTTTCACTCGTGGTTGACGATGTCTCGGTCGTGGTCGCTGTCTCAACCGACGAGGGGGGTGATGTTGCCGTTCCGCTGGCGTCACCGTCGCTGGTGTCGCCGCCACAGGCAGCTGCACCGATCGCCAACGCGCCGGTGAGTGCGATCGCCACCAGAAGAGATCGTGGTTGAACCTGTCTACGCCCTATCACGTTGGGGGAGCCTACCCGCCCAGGTTGAGTCCACTTGGCGCGGACCAAGATCTTGATCTGGTGCGGCAGCTATGGGTGACGACAGCGATTCAGGTTTGGTCTCAGTCAACAGCGACGTCGCACAGCTCAAAGGCCATGACATCGACCAAGCCCTTGTCGGTGATCCTCAGATCAGGGATGACCGACAGCCCCAAGAAACTCATCGCCATAAAGGGCGCCGGCAAGGTGATCCCCAACGCATCGGCAGCTTCAACCACCGACTCGAGCTGGTCAGCCACTTCGGGCAAGAGCCGATCGCTCATCAGCCCACCAAGCGGCAAGGGAACCTCAGCCAGCACTTCACCATCTCGAACCACGATCTGGCCACCACCCAGTTCAGCGAGACGAGCCACGGCCACCGCCATATCGGCGGCACCATCCTCACCACGGCCACCGACCACCACCACATTGTGGGCGTCATGGGACACCGTGGAGGCGATCGCCCCGTGAGCAAGGCCAAACCCGGTCACAAACCCTCGCCCGATGCGGCCGGTGTTCTTGTGGCGCTCAACCACACAGATCCGAGCCAGATCAAGATCGGGATCGTCCAGATCGACGATCTCGCTGGTGGTCAGCAAGGTGCCAGCATGAACCCCGATCACCCGGGCCTTGCCGGTGGACGGCTCGGCCAGGTTCAGATCATCAGCCGATGGCGGGGGATCGAGATGGATCGTGTTCCGGAAAAACTCGGGAGGGGTGCGCTCGGGCACCACACCCTCGACCAAGTCGCCATCGCGGGCCACCAGTTGGCCCTTTTGGAAGACCATCGACGGCTTCCACGACGACAGATTGTCGAAGACCACCACATCGGCCTGGTACCCCGGTCCCAAGGTGCCCAAATGGAAGAAATTGTGGAACTGAGCCGGGTGGAATGAGGCCATCAACAAGGCATCGATCTCGTCCAACCCAGCTTCGCAGGCCAGCTTGGCGCAATAATTCACGTGGCCGTGGCGACGCAAGACATCGGGCTCACGGTCATCGGTGCAGAAGGTCGTCCATGTCGGTCCATGGTTGAGCACCGACGGCAACAAGGTCAGCAAGTCTTGGGCCGCCGACCCGTGGCGCAAGAAGGTCCACATGCTCTTTTGGCGCTTCTCATGAACCTCCGGCAGGGTGCCAGCCTCATGATCAGACTCGACCCCGGCCGCCAGATAGGCATCGAGGCCCCGGCCGGTCAAACCGGGAGCATGACCGTCAACCTTGCGCCATCCAGCGGTCTTGATGATCTCGCGCACCATCGGATCGCCATTGATCACGCCCGGGAAGTTCATCACCTCAGCGATCCCGATCGCGCCGTGTTCTTCGACCAGTGTGCGCACATGGTCAGCGGTAAACGCTGCTGCTGACGACTCAAAGTGAGAGGCCGGCACACAACTAGAAGCCGCCACCCCAAAGGTCATCGGCAGCCCCGCCGCGGCCTCGATCAGGGCGATTACGCCCTCGAGGCCCAACACATTGGCGATCTCGTGGGGATCGGCAGCCACCGCTGTCGTTCCCCACGGCAAGACCGCAGCAACAAAGCGATCAACCCACAATTTGGTGGATTCGAGATGCATGTGAGCATCGATGAACCCAGCGGTCAGCGCCGCTCCATCGACATCGATCACCTCATGAGCATCTCGGCCATCCCAGCCGACAACCGAACCGTCGGCGATGGCGAGATCGGTACGAACC
>PDWJ01000682.1_pt1 | contig 47952 bp, 42 predicted proteins | sample 1430881 | NCBI WGS metagenome assembly PDWJ01 (sample SAMN01162460, study PRJNA174530) | Oral metagenome, whole genome shotgun sequencing project. | biome: Marine environment; feature: Marine mammal; material: Swab sample of the gingival sulcus; isolation source: swab sample of gingival sulcus...
ATAGAGGGTCTTTGCCATCACGATCTCCCGCCTGTTTCTGGTGGAAGTGAATCAGAACAACGGCCCAAAGGGAAACCGCTAATTGAGTACGGACCCTAGTCTTGCTGTGATCCAACAATACTTGGAAACGCTTTAGCTCTCCAGAATAGTGTCGATGTGATTGACACGTTCCAAAGTCCGGTGCACCGGGTAACGGTCAGCGATTTCAGGCAGCCTTTGGCGTCGTTCCGCGCTCAACTCTGCGCTCAGCGTGATTTTACGCTGGAACTGATCCACCTTCAGATGCGATGTGCGGCGCTCCCCGATCAACCCGAGTGTCCCGGATTCTATGGCTGCCTGTGCCAAAGGGTGGGTTCAGCCGTCGATCCTGGCCCCCATGATCGCGAGAGATTGCTGATACACAGACGCCGCGTTCCAGTCTTTCAGGACACGGTAATTCGGCTGGCCTTTCTGGTATCCCTTGCCGGGTTTCCACCCTTTTTTACGCAGGAAATTTGCCGTCGAGGCCAGGGCATCGGCCTGATTGTAAAAATCCACCCGCCCGTCGCCATTTCCATCAACCCCAAAGGCCAGAGCATTGCCGGGCAGGAACTGGGTATGACCCAGCTCGCCGTGTTTCGCGCCCTTGGTGGTTGGCGAAATCGAGCCGCGATCCACCAGTTTCAAAGCGCCGAGCGCATGAGGTTCGAAAAACTTCGAGCGGCGGCAGTCATAGGTGAGGGTGACAATGGCCGAGACCACCTGGCTATCGCCCATGAAACCGCCAAAACCGGTTTCCATCCCGTGAATGGCGATGATTACCCCGGCCGGCACGCCAAACCGTTTCTCCAATCCGGCATAAAAGTCGGCATTCCGGGCCTTGCGCTTTTTCCCCTGGGCAATGATTGTGTTGGTGCCGCGCACCTTCATGAATTTCTCAAGCGAGTATTTGAAGCTCTTCTGGTTGCGGTCCGCAGCGATGGTTTTGGACGCATAGCGGGCATTGGCCAGCGCGGCGAGGCCCTTGGCCTTCACGCCGTTTTTTCTGGCGAGCTTCGCAAAATCCGCCTTCCAGGCGTCAAACCCGGCAGAGCTGTTGCCACAGGACGCGGCCTGAGCAGGAGCGGCCAGAGTGACACAGGCAAAAGCGGCACTGGCACAGGCGGTGAAAAAAGAGCGGGAGAAAGACAACATGAAAAGGGCTCCGAACAAAGTTAGTGGCGGGGCGAAGCGAACCAAAGGGACAGGCCTGATCCGTCTCACCCCGGGGTCCTGGGGTAAGGGCGCGGCGTGTCCAACCCTTGAATCAGGGTTTTGGCGCCGCACCTTCCGCGGAGGTTAACGTGAAAGCCGGGTGCGGGTCACGTGGAAACTGGAGCCATTGGCAAAGATCGGCTGTTCCTGGTGGCGAATGATTTTGCCGGGCGTGTTTTGGGGCATGATTTCAAGCGAAAGCGGGACCTGGCTCAACGCTTTGTGACCGGCAATCGACAAAGAAAGAGGGGGAGGGTGTTTCAAACAGCGCACCCGGTAGCGAACCCTGCGTTGGAGCAAAGTGGCACCAATGGTGTGCCCTACGGCAGGCGCTCCCGCCCGTCGGCGACGCATCAAAGATGCGCTCTCCTCCCGTTGGGCCTGGCGCCGCGCGCAGCGCGGCGCCCCCCGCCCGCCGCAGGCGGTGGTGCCCCGTCAGGGGCATCACGAACACAGCACAGCAACATTTTTGCACGGGTTTGCACGGGGCGGGGCGTGCCGTTGAATGACGTTGCGATGCGCCATGGTGACACAGATTGACGCGGCCCCCTCTGATCCTCCAGCCTTGTGCCACCATCAACTCAGACAGAGAGGCACCGGAGCGTGGGCCACATTTCACCGCATGTTACATTGGAAGACCCCGCCTTTATCCATCCCAGCGCACAGCTATATGGTAAAGTGCATCTTGGCCCCGGCGCTTCGGTCTGGCCCAATGTCGTAACCCGCGCCGAGATACACGAGATCCGCATTGGTGCGCGTAGCAACATTCAGGATTTCGTGATGATTCATGTGGGCTCTTTCACTCCCACGATCGTGGGCGAGGACTGTTCGATCACCCACCATGTGACCCTGCATGGTTGTGAGATCGGGGATCGGTGTCTGATCGGGATCAATGCCACGATCATGGACGGGGCCAGGATTGGCGCGAATTCCATTGTCGCGGGGCATTCCATCGTCACGGAAAACAGCGTCTTTCCCCAAAACTCGGTGATCGCAGGTGTGCCTGCCAAGCTGGTTGCAACCCGCGACAACAGTGCGGCCAATGTCGGAAATGCCCGGTTTTACGAGATGAACGCCCGCAACATGGCCCAGGGGCGCGACCGGTTGAGTGCCGAGCAGGTGGCGACATTGGCGGAGATGTTTGGCGGGGCGGCACGGGGGGCATGGTGAAGTGAGGGGGGCGTGGTGCGTCCTGCGCGTGCCAGGTCACATCGGCGTCACATTGGCGGCAATATGAAGCGGCGTTTGGACGTGTTTTCGGAGATGGATCAAGCAGAACCAAAAAGGGCACCCCGATAGGAGCGCCCTTGCTGTCTTTTCTATATGGGCCGAGATCGAAAGATCAGCAGCTGTAGTACATGCCGAATTCGACGGGGTGGGGGGTGTGCTCGTAAAGCTCGACCTCTTCCATCTTCAGCTCGATATAGCCTTCGATCTGGTCTTTGGTGAACACGTCCCCGGCCAGCAGGAAGTCATGATCAGCCGCGAGGCTGTCCAGAGCTTCGCGCAGGCTGCCACAGACGGTCGGGATGTCGGCCAGTTCTTCGGCAGGCAGGTCATAGAGGTTCTTGTCCATCGCCTCGCCCGGGTCGATCTTGTTCTTGATGCCATCAAGACCGGCCATCAACAGGGCTGCAAAGCACAGATAGGGGTTGGCGGCGGGATCGGGGAAACGGGCCTCGACGCGCTTGGCCTTGGGCGATTCGGTCCACGGAATACGTACACAGCCCGAACGGTTACGGGCCGAATAGGCGCGCAGAACCGGCGCTTCGAACCCCGGGATCAGTCGCTTGTAGGAGTTGGTCGACGGGTTGGTGAAGGCGTTCAGCGTTTTGGCGTGCTTCAGAATGCCACCGATGAAGTACAGCGCCTCTTGCGAAAGATCGGCGTATTTGTCGCCCGCAAACAGAGGCTTGCCGTCCTTCCAGATCGACATGTTAACGTGCATCCCGGTGCCGTTGTCGCCATAGATCGGCTTGGGCATGAAGGTGGCGGACTTGCCATAGGCGGCGGCCACGTTGTGGATCACGTATTTGTATTTCTGCAACTCGTCGGCCTGTTTGGTCAGGCTGTCAAAGATCAGGCCCAGCTCGTGCTGGCACGACGCCACTTCGTGGTGGTGCTTGTCGGTTTTCATGCCCAGACGTTTCATCGTCGACAGCATTTCCGAGCGCAGGTCCTGAGCATCGTCGATCGGGTTCACAGGGAAATAGCCGCCCTTGACGCCGGGACGGTGACCCATGTTGCCCATTTCGTATTCAGTGTCGGAGTTCCACGAGCCATCAATCGCATCAACTTCGTAGGAGACCTTGTTGATTTTGTTCTCGAAACGCACATCATCAAACAGGAAGAATTCGGCTTCCGGGCCCATGTAAGCCACATCACCAATGCCCGAGGATTTCAGGTAGGCTTCGGCCTTTTGTGCGGTGCCGCGCGGGTCACGTTCGTAGGATTCACCAGTGTCGGGTTCAACGATCGAACAGTGAATGCAGATGGTTTTTTCGGCATAGAACGGATCGATATAGGCCGAGGTGGTGTCGGGCATCAGTTTCATGTCCGAGTTTTCGATGGATTTCCAGCCAGCGATGGACGACCCGTCAAACATGAAGCCTTCTTCCAGGAAGTCTTCGTCAACCAGGTCCACATCCACGGTCACGTGCTGTAGCTTGCCGCGGGTGTCGGTGAAACGGATGTCGACATAGGCCGCATCTTGGTCTTTGATCAGTTGGAGAACTGCGTCTGCGCTCATTCTCTTGTCCTCTTGTTGATTGAAAAGGGGGGATTACAGGGCGTCCGAACCGGATTCACCGGTGCGGATGCGAATGGCTTGTTCGATGGGGCTGACGAAAATCTTGCCGTCCCCGATCTTGTCGGTTTTGGCGGCGTCAACGATGGCCTCGATCGCGGCGTCGACCTGATCGTCGTCCAGAACGATTTCGATTTTCACCTTGGGCAGGAAATCGACAACGTATTCGGCACCGCGATAAAGCTCGGTGTGGCCCTTCTGGCGACCAAAGCCCTTGACTTCGATCACGGAGAGGCCCTGAATACCTACGTCCTGCAACGCTTCTTTGACTTCATCCAGCTTGAACGGCTTGATGATCGCTTCGATCTTTTTCATGTTCATGGCCTATCCTCGTATCTCTTGGATTTGGGTCAGACCACTGTTCTATCCGGGGCACAATTGGCTATGGTGACGCGGGCAGACTGCGCCCCATGGATTGCGGATGTCTGCCTAAAAAATGTGCAACCTGCCCGCCGTATGGGCAGTTTTGAATCAAGGATGCCTGTTTCATGACCGAATATCTGACCGCCGCCCAAATGCGCACCATCGAAATGGCGGCGATTGAGTCGGGTGAGGTGAGCGGGCTTGCCCTGATGGAGCGGGCCGGCGAAGGTGTGGTGGAGGCGGTGGTCGAAGAATGGCCGGAGCTGGCCGGGGGGGCGCACCACGCCGTGGTCCTGTGTGGGCCGGGCAACAATGGCGGCGACGGGTTTGTCGTGGCGCGGTTGTTGAAAACGCGGGGCTGGCAGGTCGAGGTGTTTTTCTACGGCGACGCTGACAGGCTGCCGCCGGATGCGAAGGTGAACTACGGGCGGTGGCGTGAATTGGGCGAGGTTCACCAAGGCCTGGGCCGTGTCTACGAGGAGGACGGCGCGCTCAGGGGGCGATTGTTAGAGGCCGATGTCGTATTGGATGCGCTGTTTGGAACAGGTCTGACACGTGGGCTTGGGGCTATACACACCGAGATATGGCAGGCGTTTGACCTGGATACAGGTCCAATTCACCGGCTTGTGGCGGTGGATATTCCGTCCGGGGTCTGTGCCGATAGCGGTCGCATATTGGGCATGGAGTGTCAGGTTTCCGGGCGGTCCGGCCTGCCTTCTTTTGCGTTGATCGCCGACCTGACGGTGTCATTCCATCGCGAAAAACATGGGCATCGCATTGGCGAGGGGCCGGAAATCTGCGGCAAAACGGTGGTGAAAAGCATCGGGCTTGAAACGCTGCCTTCAAGTCGGGGCGCGGCTGAGCGGCTCTCCGGTGAACTGCTGCGGGCGGCCAAACCCGGTCAGTTGGGCAAGGCCACCGGGTCGCATAAATACGCCCACGGTCACGCGCTGATCCTGTCGGGCGGTGCGGGCCGTACCGGTGCGGCTCGGCTGGCGGCACGGGGGGCGTTGCGGATCGGGGCGGGGCTGGTGACGCTTGGCGTGCCCGGGGCCGCCCTGATGGAGGTGGCATCCCACGTCACGGCGGTGATGGTGAGGCGGGCCGGAAGGGCCGACGAACTCGCCGGGGTTTTGCAGGACGTGCGGTTCAATGCGTTGTGCCTTGGTCCGGGGCTTGGGGTTGAGCGCGCCCGCGACCTGGTACCCGTGGCTCTGAGCGACAAGAACCGGGCGGTGGTTCTGGATGCGGATGCGCTTTCGGCCTTTGAAGGCGAACCGGAAACGCTCTTCTCTCTTTGCAGAGAGTCTCGCTCGGTCCTGACGCCCCATGGCGGAGAGTTCCGCCGGGTGTTTCCCGACCTTGCCGACAAGCTGTCCGCGCCGGTCGCTTCGGGACCGGCCTATTCCAAGGTGGACGCCACCCGCGAGGCCGCGGCGCGGGCGGGCTGCGTGGTGTTGTTCAAGGGGGCCGATACGGTGATTGCCGCGCCCGATGGGGCCTGCGTCGTAAACTCTGCCGCCTATGACCGCGCCGCCCCGTGGTTGGCCACTGCCGGGTCTGGAGATGTTCTGGCGGGGTTCATCACCGGCCTGTTGGCGAGGGGACTGGCCCCCATGGATGCGGCGCAAACCGGGGCGTGGCTGCACGTGGAATGCGCGCGCGCCTTTGGTCCGGGGCTGATTGCCGAAGACCTGCCCGAAGGCTTGCCCAAACTGTTTCGGAGCCTGGGGGGGGAACTGACGCCACGCTTGCGCCCGAGCATGTGTCCGGGCGTGACGGTCAGGTCGGGTGAGGGGCAGGCGCGTGAGAGGTGTCAGGCCGCTTTGCGAAGCTGTTCGGGCCGTTCAAAGGCCAGTTCCAGCCCATCCACATAGAGGATATGGTTGCCGTCAAATCCGAGCGAGATCAAGCGGGTGTCGCGGTGACCGACATGGCGCACGAACTCTCCATCCACCAAATCGCGCAGTGTCGCCAGCGCCTGGGGTTTGCCATAAAGCGCCTGTGCCCGCCAATCGCGTAGCAACAGTTTCTGATCCGCGGGCAGGATCACATTGCGTTCGGGTCGCGTATGGCCCAGCGCGCCGCCGCAAATCTCGATCATTTCGCATCGCACAGGCGCGACCGAAACCCGACGCAGTTCCACCATGCCGGCATCCCGGCTGATCACCCGGTCGCCAGGACCGAGAAATTCAACCGGCATCTCGCCGTCAAGTGTCAACACAATGGCCCCGGGCACAAGACCCGTTGCCACAATATTCCGCCCTGCCGGGTGCATGGCACCGGACAGGTCCGTCGCGAACCGTTTCATTTGGGGCATTCCTGCTCTGGTTGCCTCTGTGTTTTTTCACAGGATAGCTGATCATCCGGTTAATGTCGCTCACTTTTTGGAAAAATTCTGCTCGCATACCCCGCGCGGCTTTGCTAAGACGCAATTCTGATGCGGGTGTGGCGAAATTGGTAGACGCACCAGATTTAGGTTCTGGCGCCGCAAGGCGTGGGGGTTCAAGTCCCTCCACCCGCACCACATTGATTTTTCACTGTAAATACAGATTGCACCCTGTGCGCCGCGTGGTTTGATGTGTGGGGGGCAACAGGCATCGGGCACACCCGTCCGATTGCTTCATTTTTCAGTCGCGCTGTGGCATCAGGCCCGCACTAATGGGCGGCGGAGCCGGACGTGGGGTGCTGCGTGTCGGAGAACACATTTGCAAAGGCTGTGGCGGCTCAGAGCGCAGGGGCACTGGACGAGGCAGAAATCCGCATGGCGTCGGCCCTGTTGGATCTGGGGGATGGGACGGGCAGGCGCGGAATGTGGAAACATCAAACACGCCGGACAGGCCTTTGCCCGAAAAAGAGTTTCCCGTGTCGCAAAATATGTCACATAACACTGAAGGCCCCCGGGAAAGCCTCCCCCGAGGAAGCCCCCAAGGAGAACAGATGGAGCTGACCACCTCGCGGCAATTCACGTCGTTTTTGCGCGAACAGAACGTCGCGCTGGCGTTGACCACCTATCAGGCTGGAATGGTGTTGATGGTCGGGGTCGACCCGGCCAATGGCAAACCGTGGGTGTTCAACCGCCATTTGGAACGCCCCATGGGGATCGTGGCAGACCGCGCCCGGCTGTCCGTTGCGACAATGACCCAGATTGTCAGCTTCGTGGACGGCCACCACGGCACCGAAACCCAGGGCAGCGACCCGGTTTACGTGCCGCAATTTGCCCATTTCACCGGGGATCTGGATGTCCACGATATCGCTTTTGACGCCAGTGGAGAGATCGTGTTCGTCAATACGCTGTTTTCTTGTCTGGCCACGGTCAGTCAAAGCCACAGTTTCAAGCCGCTGTGGACGCCGCCCTTTGTCTCTCGTCTTGCGCCCGAGGATCGTTGTCACCTGAATGGGCTGGCCATGCGCGAAGGTGCGCCCGCCTTTGTGACCGCCGTCGCCGCGAGTGATATCGCCGATGGCTGGCGGGATCGGCGGCGGGACGGTGGGGTGGTGCTGGATGTGCCGGGGGGAAATGTGGTCGCGGGCGGGTTGTCGATGCCCCATTCGCCGCGCTGGCATAACGGGGCGCTGTGGATCGTGAATGCGGGCACGGGGGAGCTTGGAACGGTTGATACCGGCACCGGTCACTTTACGCCGGTTGCCTTTTGTCCCGGTTTCCTGCGCGGGCTGGCCTTTGTGGGGCGCTATGCCCTTGTCGGGGCCTCGGAACCGCGGGATGCACTGTCTTTTGGCGGTCTGGCGCTTCAGGAGCGTCTGGACCGCGAAGGGGTGGCCCCGCGCTGTGGCGTCTTTGTGGTGGATACGCAAACCGGCGACGTGCTGCATTGGCTTCGGATCAGGGGGGTGGTGCGCGAGCTGTTCGACATTGCCGTGATCCGCGACGCGCAACAGCCCAGCCTGATCGGGTTCAAATCCGATGAAATCCGCCGGGTGATTTCCATTGAGGACAGCGGGCCAAAGTGATGCGGGCGAGGGGTGCGCCCGGGCGGTGTGTCAAAGGGGCAGGAGGGCAGGGATCCCGGAGGACAGGGGGTTGCCTGATCAGACGAACAGCAACTCCTCCGTATTCAGCCCCCCCACGCCGGTAAATGTCACCTGCGCCGTGTCGGTGGCATCAAAGCACAGCCGGAGCGTACCACCGCCCAGATCCGTGACATTGGCCGTCAGCCCGGCATCGGTGGCATTGATCAGCCCGTCGCCGTTGGCGTCGTAATCGGCAAAGTTGTTATACCCCGTTCCGGTGGCCAGCACCCGGGCCACGTCGGCAAAGCCGAAATCGGTGATTTCATCCTGTCCGAACGTGCCCGTGAAGACAAACGTATCGCCCGCCGTGCCCCCGGTCAGCGTGTCGTTTCCGGCACCGCCATCCAGCATGTCGGCCGCGACCTGGCCGTTCAGCCGGTCATTGCCTTCTCCGCCCAGAAGCGTGTCCGCGCCAAAACCGCCCACAAGCGTGTCATTGCCCAAATCTCCGTCCAGCGTGTCATCGCCGCCATAGCTGCGCAGCACGTTATTGCCGGTGCTGCCTTGCAGATAATCGTTGCCCGACCCGGTATTGAGCACCTCAAAGGCGGATATCACATCGCCTGCGGCGTTGCCGCCAGAGGCGCTGCCGGTCAGCAGCGATACCGACACGCCAGTGGAGTCATAGAAATAGCTGAGCGCATCAAATCCGAGGCCGCCGGTCAGGGTTTCGGTGCCGGTGTTGCCAAGTACAAGGTCATTGCCGCCGCCCCCGTCCAGCGTATCCGCACCGCCAAGCCCGTTCAGCGAGTCGTTGCCGCCATTGCCAAGGATCTGGTTCGCGCCGGTGCTGCCCCGCAACCCGTCATTGCCTGCCCCCCCCATGGACGTTTTCAAATCCGCTGATCGTGTCATTCGCGGCCAGCCCGCCAGACACGGAGTTGGAAAACAGCGCCACGTCTATACCAGCCGTATCCGCCGCGTAATCCAGCGTATCCACGCCGATATTGCCGATCAGCAGGTCGGTTCCCGGACCCGCAATGATATGATCGTCCCCGCCGCCTCCGTTCACCGTATCGTCGCCGAACCCGCCGTCCAGGAGATCGTTCCCGGCCTGACCGCGCAGCGTGTCGTTGTCGGCCCCGCCCAGCAGGGTGTCGGCCCCATCGCCGCCGTTCAGCGTGTCATTCCCGGCCTCACCCTGCAACAGGTTGTCAAACCCGTCCCCGGACAGGGCGTCGTGAAAGAGCGATCCGAACAGGTTTTCGATCCCGCTCCAGACATCGCCCGCGGCGTCTCCGCCCAGCGCGGTGCCGGTGTCAAGGTTAACGGTCACCCCGGTGCCCGAGCTCTGGTAGCTGACCGTGTCGCTGTGGTCGCCGCCCTCCAGCGTATCGGCCCCCGCGCCGCCGATCAGCGTATCATCGCCGCTGAGCCCGCGCAGAAGGTCATTGCCGGTGCCCCCGTCAAGCAGATTGCCGGTGCCGAAAGACCCGATCAACGTGTCGCCAAACCCGGACCCGATCACGTTTTCAATGCCGCCAAACACGTCGCCTTCGGCGTCGCCGCCCGACCCGGTGCCGTTCCAGAGCCGTACCGTGACCCCGGCCTCCGAGGACGCGTAGCGCGCCGTGTCGGTGCCATCGCCACCGTTCAGCGTGTCGGACCCGCCAGCCCCTTCGAGAATGTCGTCGCCGTCCCTCCCGTTCAGGATGTCGGTACCCGCATCGCCCATAATCGTGTTGTCGCCGCTGTCGCCGTTGCGCGTGTCCGGGGCTTCGGTGATATCTACCTGAACCGTGCCCATGGCGGTTTCACCCGCTCCGTCATTCACGGTGATGTCGATCGCCGCCAGCCCGGTGCCGAACCCGTCCAGAGGACCGGTATATTGTACCGCGCTGATCGTTTGAAGATAGGACGAGAGCGCCGGTACGCTGCCCGACAGGGTCAGCAGGGAGGTGTCCGACCCGGTAACGCTCACCCCGCCCGCGGCCACCGCCGCAAGCGTGCCGAGATCGGCGGTCAAGCTGATCGACAGGGAGGTTGCGTCCGGGTCGCTCAGGGTGGCGGCGGACAGGTCAAGGTTGGTGGCCGTGTCTTCGTCTGCCAGCAGTGTTCCGGGCAGGCCGGCAAAGCTGGGCAGGTCATTGACCCCGTTGAGGGTGATCGTCACCGTGGCGATATCCACGGCCGGGGCAAACACGGCCCGGCCAAAGATGACATAGGTTTCTCCCGCGCTGCCATTGGCCCCGTCCGCACCGATGAGGATGTCGTCAAGGCCATCGCCATTGATGTCTCCGGCGGCGGAAACCGATCTGCCGCTGACATCACCGGCGTCGATCCCGTCGATACGGAACCCGTTGGTGCCATTTAGATCCGACAGGGACAGGGCCGGGGCAAATCCGCCCGTGCAGCCGAACACGACATAGCTTTCTCCGGCAGTGCTGTTGCCCCCCGGTGCGGCCAGCCGTGCGCCAATCAGGATATCGTCCACACCGTCGCCATTGACGTCTCCGGCCGAGGACACCGAATGCCCGCTATAGTCAAACCCATCTATGCCATCGAGCCGGAACCCGTTGGACCCGTCCAGATCGGACAGAGACAGGGCCGGGCCAAACCCGCCCGAGGCTCCGAACACGACATAGCTTTCCCCCGCAGCCGAATTGCCGTCGGGATCGGCCCCGTTGGCCCCGATGAGCACATCGTCGATCCCGTCCCCATTCACATCCCCGGCGGAGGAGACGGACACCCCCGAAAAATCATTGCCATCCCTCCCGTCGATGCGGAACCCGTTGGTGCCATCCAGCGACGACAGGGCAAGATCGGCCCCATACCCGCTGCTGTTGCCAAAGACCACATAGGACGCGCCCGCCGCTCCGCCCACACCAAGCGCGCCGATGATCAGATCATCCAGCCCGTCATTGTTCACATCCCCCGCATGGGACACGGACACGCCGCTGGCTCCGCCAGCCTGGGCCCCGTCGATGCGGAACCCGTTGGACCCGTCCAGATCGGACAGCGACAGGGCCGGGCCAAAGCCGCCCGTGGTGCCAAACACGACATAGCTTTCGCCCGCATTGCTGCCCGCCGCCGGGTCCGCGTTACGCGCCCCCACGATCAGATCGTCGATCCCGTCGCCGTTGAAATCCCCGGCGGAGGCGACCGAATAGCCGCTATAGTCGTGCGCATCCGTACCCTCGAGCCGGAACCCGTTGCTGCCATCCAGATCGGACAGCGACAGGGCCGGGGTGAACCCGCCCGAGGAGCCGAACACGACATAGCTTTCCCCCGCCTGTCCGGCACCACCCGGATCGGCCGCGTGGGCTCCGATAATTACGTCCCCGATGCCGTCGCCATTGACGTCTCCGGCACCGGCCACGCGGTGTCCGCTGCGGTCCGACAGGTTGATCCCGTCGATGCGGAACCCGTTGGTGCCATCCAGATCCGACAGCGACAGGGCCGGGGTGAACCCATCGCTTGACCCGAACACCACATAGCTTTCCCCGGCCTGGGACACGGCCCCCGGATCGCCTCCCTGTGCGCCGATGATCAGATCGTCGATGCCGTCGCCGTTCACGTCTCCGGCACCGGCGACCGAATGGCCGCTGCTGTCGCCCGCGTCGATTCCGTCGATGCGGAACCCGTTGGTGCCATCCAGTGCCGACAGGGCCAGGGCCGAGGCAAAGCTGCCCGCGCTCTGGGCCGTGCTGCCATCGGTGAGCGTATAGGTGAAACTGTCCGTGTCCGCCGCGCCACCGGCCAGACCGTCAAAGGCACCGTTGCTGTCATAGGTGAACGTGCCGTCGGAATTCACGGTCAGCAGAGCGCCCGAGGCCAGGGTGATCTGTGTGCCCACATGGGCCTCCTGACCGTTCACCGCCACCACGGACAGCGCCGCGCCGTCCGGGTCGGTGTCAGCGCCATTGCCAGTATCGGCCAGCACACTTTGCGCCGCCAACATGCCGTTTTCCGAGATCGTGAACTCGTCATCCTGTGCCACCGGCAGGTCATTCACCGCGGTGACGGTCAGCACCTGGGTGGTCACCGCGCTGTTGTCAGACCCGTCATTGACCACAACCGACACCGTGCGGTTGCTGGTGTCGGGGGTGTCGGCGCTGTTGGTATAAAACACGGCACGCAGGGCGGTTTCCCAGTCCGCCCGCGTGGCGGTCGCGCCTGCGGAGGTCAGCGTCAGAACCCCTGTGGCCGCGCTATAGCTCCCCGCGATATTGCCCATGCCCGGGGCGGCGGTAAAGGAAAGCACATCCTGACCCGACACAAAACCGCCGGTGATGGAAACCGTGGCCGAGGCCAGCGTGGCGCTGTCCACATCCGCAAGGCTCAGATGGGGCAGGGCGCGCGCGGCTTCCTGTTCCACCATGGTCAGGGTTTCGCCGAGCCCGTTTACCTCGGGTGCGTCATTCACGCCGTTGACCGTGACCGCAACCGAGGCCACATCGGCATAGGGCGCGAACGAGGGGCGGCCAAAGATCACATAGGTTTCCCCGGCGGACACGGCACCACCGGGATCGCCGAAATAGGCCCCGATGATCAGATCATCAATCCCATCCCCATTGATATCCCCTGCCGCCGACACGGTGGAGCCGCTGAAATCATTGCTGTTGATCCCGTCGATACGGAACCCGTTGGACCCGTTCAGCGCCGACAGAGACAGGGTCGATCCGAACCCGTCGGTGGTGCCGAAGACAACATAGCTTTCCCCGGCGCTGTTCACACCATTCGGATCGGCCCCGCGCGCCCCGATGAGGATATCGTCAATGCCATCGCCGTTGACATCCCCCGCCGAGGCAACGGAGATGCCGCTGTTGTCACCCGCATCCATTCCGTCGATGCGGAACCCGTTGGACCCGTCCAGATCGGACAGAGACAGGGCCGGGGCAAAGCCGTCGGTGGTGCCATACACCACAAAGCTGGCCCCCGGATCGGTATTGCCCCCGGAATCGGCCAGATGCGCCCCGATCAGGATATCGTCAATGCCATCGCCATTCACATCTCCGGCTGAGGATACGGCGTGCCCGGCCTGATCATTGACCGCCGCCCCGTCGATGCGAAACCCGTTGGATCCGTTCAGCGATGACAGCGCCAGCGTCGCACTGAACCCGCCGGAGGATCCGAACACAACAAAGCTTTCCCCCGCAGCGCTGTTGCCGCCCGGATCGGCATGGGGCGCGCCGATGATGATATCGTCGATCCCATCGCCGTTGACATCCCCGACGCCGGCAACGTTAAACCCGCTCTGGTCCCCCGCGTCGACACCGGTCAGGCGAAACCCGTTAGAGCCGTTCAGCCCGGACAGGGCGAAGCTTGACGAAAACCCGTCCGAAGCGCCGAAAACCACATAGGTTTCGCCCGCAGAAGAGGCCCCGCCCGGATCGGCCTGATGGCCCCCGATCAGGAAATCGTCAATCCCGTCATCGTTCAGATCCCCGGCGGCCGAAACCCAGGCCCCGGATCCGTCATCGGCATTGATCCCATTCACCCGGAACCCGTTGGAGCCATCCAGATCGGACAGGGACAGGGCCGACGAAAACCCGGTGCTGCTGCCAAACACCACATAGCTTTCCCCGGCATTGGAATGGCCAAGCGGATCACCCCCGGAGGCCCCGATCAAAAGGTCGTCCACCCCATCGCCATTCACATCTCCCGCAGATGAAACAGACCACCCGGCCTGATCACCCGCGTCGATCCCGTCGATGCGGAACCCGTTGCTGCCATCCAGATCGGACAGGGACAGGGTCGGGGTGAAGCCGCCCGAGGAGCCGAACACGACATAACTTTCCCCGCCGCTGCTATTGCCATCGGGATCAGCAAGCGGCGCGCCAATGATGATGTCGTCGATCCCGTCGCCATTGACATCGCCCGCCGCCGACACCTGCCGTCCGCTAAAGTCGCTGGCGTCCACCCCGTCGATGCGAAACCCGTTGGTGCCATCCAGAGACGACAGCGCCAGCGCGCTGCCGAACACATCAGCGGTATGGATGAAATTGCCATCGGACAGCGTATAGGTGAAACTGTCCGCTCCGGTGCCGCCCGCGGCAATATGTTCGAAGGCGCCGTTGGGGTCATAGACAAACGTGCCATCGGAATTCACGGTCAGCAACGCGCCCGAGGGCAGGGTGATCTGCACCCCCACATTGATGGCGGACCCGTTGACCGCATAGATGCTCAGCGTATCCCCGGCATCCGGGTCGCTATCGGCCCCATTGCCATTGTCGGCCAGCAGGTTCTGGGCGGTGATCGCGGTTGCTTCGCCGGTGACAAAGGCATCATCCCGGGCCACAGGGGGCGCGTTGGGCGCGGCTGCGAAACTGCCATGGAAGGTCAGTTCAGAAACGAATTGCTCTTCTGGCGCTGGGGGCGTGTTGCTGCTGTCTTTGCCTTTGTCCGCAATGCCCGCGCCCCCGGCGATGGAGGCGACAGATACTATGCCCTCTGTTACGTTGGTTTCGGCCTTGTGCGCACCGACTCCGGCCCCGGGTGGGCCTGCGGCATCCTTTTCATGACGCGCTGCGCGCTCCGGGGGAACGTCTTGCCCTTCGGACAGGGACCCCCAGCCAGATGAAAGCGGATCCCCCGCTGCGTGCGCGGCCAGGGTAGCGGCCGGGGTAACAGGCAAAACCACCGCGTGGCGCAAGCTGTAGGACGCTGCAATCTGACCGCCCGGCAGCGCACCCCTGATGCTGTGGTCGAAATCATGGTGCGAAAAGGGCGGGGTGTTTTTCATGGGTCAAACCTTGTTGGACCAGGATTTATCGGGTCGTCGTCAGTGAAAAAAGGCGATGCCGGCATCGTCCCAATGCTAGTCGGTAAAACCGACCCTGAAAAGTTCAGGTTTTAAGGTATACTTAAGGATTTTACTCTCCGAAAGGTTGATTTTCCTGCTTTGCGTTTAATCAGCACGGCAATGCGCCTTTAACTTCAACGCCCATGCCGTTCGGGATCACCAGTTGATTACCGGCCAGACCCCCGCATCCGTCGTCCCCGTTGCGGATTTGATGCTCGACGTCCTGGCGTCACGCGTCGCAAGCGACGCTGGTTGATCCGGTCAATCCGGGCAAGGTATCTGGTATGAAGGCGTCACTTGTCATCGTCGCGCTGATCTTCCGCGCCACTAATCAGGCGACTGGGATTGAATGAACAACGTGATGAGAACTCACAGCTAGAGCGTGCCCGCGTTTAATCGGAAACAAAAAACCGCGTCCTCTGTCTTTGGTCGAACGCGTTTTTTGTTGCGTCTTGAACTTGATATAGCTGACGGGAGTGGATTTGGATCCCAAAATTCACGAAGTATCAGCGTAAAATCAGAGACTTATAGTCAAAAGGCACACTCAGAATTGTGTCGTTTGGCTATAAAACGCAACACGCTCTCGAATTGGCGAAGCCAGGAGTTGGAAAAAGAAATAGCCCGTCGGAATCACCGACGGGCTTTTGGTTTTTTCGGGATAACGCGCTGTATCAGCGGTTTTCGATATCCACGTAGTCGCGTTCGGTGTCGCCAAGATAAAGCTGGCGCGGGCGACCGATTTTGTGGTCTGGATCGCTGAGCTGTTCTTTCCACTGAGAAATCCAGCCCACGGTGCGCGAAAGCGCGAAAATCGGGGTGAACATCGAGGTGGGGAAACCCATCGCTTCGAGAATGATGCCAGAATAGAAGTCCACATTCGGGAACAGCTTCTTTTCGGCAAAATAGGGATCAGCCAGCGCGGCGCGTTCCAGTTCTTTTGCCGTGGCAAGGATCGGGTTGTTTTCAACACCCAGCAGGTCAAGCACTTCGTCCGCCGATTGCTTCATCACAGTCGCGCGCGGGTCGAAGTTTTTGTAAACCCGGTGGCCAAAACCCATCAGGCGGAACGGGTCGTTCTTGTCCTTGGCACGTGCGATGAATTCGGGGATACGCTCGGGCGAACCGATTTCCTTGAGCATTTCAAGGCAAGCCTGATTGGCACCGCCATGGGACGGACCCCAGAGACAGGCGATACCGGCCGCGATACAGGCAAACGGGTTCGCGCCCGAGGATGAGGCCAGACGCACGGTCGAGGTCGAGGCGTTCTGTTCGTGATCGGCATGCAGGGTAAAGATACGATCCATTGCACGGGCCAGGATCGGGTCAACCTGATAGTCTTCGGCAGGGACGCTAAAGCACATATGCAGGAAGTTGGCTGCGAAATCCAGATCATTGCGCGGATACACGAAGGGTTGGCCGATCGAGTATTTATAGGCCATCGCGGCAATCGTCGGCATCTTGGCGATCATGCGGTGCGACGCGATTTCACGCTGGTGCGGATCGGAAATGTCGGTGCTGTCGTGATAGAAGGCAGACATCGCCCCCACAACGCCCACCATGGTTGCCATCGGGTGGGCATCGCGCCGGAAACCACGGAAGAAGTTATGCATCTGCTCATGGATCATCGTGTGGCGGGTGATGGTGTTTTCAAAGACTTCCAGCTGTGCCGCTGTGGGCAGTTCACCATAAAGCAGCAGGTAGCAGACCTCGAGATAGTGCGATTTGCCGGCCAGTTGATCAATGGGATAGCCACGGTGCAGCAGTTCGCCCTTGCCACCATCAATGAAGGTGATGGTGCTGTCACAGGATGCGGTCGACGTGAAGCCGGGATCATAGGTGAAAACGCCCGCGCTGCCGTAAAGCTTGCGGATGTCAATCACATCCGGGCCAGCGGTCGGCGAATAGATGGGCAGTTCATAGCTGTTGCCATCAATGGTGAGCGTTGCAGATTTGGTGCTTTCCGTCATTCTGTTCCCTTCCTCAAGTCACGTGTGCCCCCGGCGCGGACCGCTTGGGGCTATTCCTATTCAATCAGGCTTACCAGAAGGTTACCAAGCCTCCTCAAGCCGCGGCGTCGGACAGTCGGGCGATGGTTTCGTCCCGTCCCAGCACCAGCATCATGTCAAAGACGCTGGGAGTCGCTGCCCGCCCGGCGAGTGCGGCGCGCATAGGGCCCGCGAGCTTGCCGAATTTCGTGTCCCTGTCTGCGGCAAACTGGTTCAGAAGCTGCTCCAGATCGTCGCGCGTCCAGCTAGCATCTTGCAGATGCGGCGTCAATTCATCCAGTATACCACGGGATGCAGTGTCCAGGTGCCTGGCCGCCTTCTGTTCGGGGACGATGGGTCGGTCCGATAGCACAAACGCAGCTTTTTCAAGCAGTTCGGGGAAGGTTTTGGCCCGTTCTTTGAGCAATGGCATAGCCGTCTGCATCAATGAAATTTTTGTTTCATCCAGATCGGGTTGCCCGGTGGCCACCAGAAAGGCGCGCAACTCATGCAGCAGCGCAGCATCGTCGCTTGCTGCGATATGCTGACCACAGAGGTTTTCGAGTTTCTTGAAATCGAACCGTGCGGCAGATTTGCCAATGCCGTCAAGATCGAACCAGTTCCGTGCCTGTTCATCTGTGAAAAACTCGTCGTCCCCGTGGCTCCACCCCAAACGGGCAAGGTAGTTCCGCATCCCGGCTGCGGGATAGCCCATGGCCTGGTATTCATCGACCCCGAGGGCCCCGTGACGTTTGGACAGCTTTTTACCGTCTTCCCCGTGAATAAGCGGGATATGAGCCCAGACCGGGATGTCCCAGCCCATGGCATTGTACACCAATTGCTGGCGTGCGGCGTTGTTCAGGTGATCGTCACCGCGAATGGCATGGGTCACGCCCATGTCATGATCATCCACCACGACGGCCAGCATATAGACCGGAGTGCCATCGCTGCGCAGAAGGATCATGTCGTCCAGCTGATCATTGCGGATGGTGACATCCCCCTGAACCTTATCCCGGATTACGGTGACTCCTTCGCGCGGTGCCTTAAGACGAATCGCGAAAGGGGCGTCCGGGTAAGAGGCCGGATCGGCGTCGCGCCACGGGCTTTGGAACAGGGTCGAACGTTTTTCTTCACGCGCCTTTTCGCGGAAAGCCTGGATTTCATCCTGGGTTGCAAAACACTTATAGGCCTTGCCTTCGCGCAGCATCTGCTCTGCGACCTCTACGTGGCGGGGGGCCCGTTCAAACTGGCTGATCACTTCGCCATCATGGTCAAGCCCAAGCCAGGCCATGCCCTTGAGAATCGCATCGGTTGCTTCGGGGGTTGAACGGGTCCGGTCCGTGTCTTCGATCCGCAACAGAAACCTGCCGCCGCGACCACGGGCATAAAGCCAGTTGAACAGCGCGGTGCGCGCACCACCGATATGCAGATAGCCGGTGGGCGAGGGGGCGAAACGGGTGACGACGTCAGTGCTCATCTAAGGGGCTTTCGGCTGTTGTTAACAATTGGGTAACCACGAACGGGCTAGAGTTTGCGCCTGTCTATCTTTGTGGTGACACAAGAACAAGGCATGGGTGAAACCAACGGGGTCGAGGGCGGCGCATGGCGCTGTTGCAACGTATGGAACTGGCGCTTCTGACACAGCGCGGCCACCTCTTTCCCTGGGTGCCTGTGTGCTTTGCCATGGGGATCGGGTGCTATTTCCTGCTCAAACAGGAACCTGTGCTGGCGTGCTATGCTTGGATACTGTTGCTGGTGTTGCCCGGTCTGTGGCTTGCGCGTCGGTCGGGGGGCGGGTGGGGGCCGGTGGTCTGGGCCGTGCTGCTGTTTGCCATTGGGTTTTCTGTCGCGGGGTTGCGTGCCCATTCGATGGCGGCACCGGTGCTGGGGTGGCGATATTATGGGCCGGTCGAGGGACGGGTGATCGGGTTGGACAGATCATCCAGCGGGGCGTTGCGCGTTCTCATGGACCGGGTTGTGTTGCGCAACGTCGCCCCGGAACAGACACCGGAACGGGTGCGCGTGGCCCTGCATGGCGATTTCAACGTCGCCGCACCACGGGCAGGGGCGACGATGATCGTCACCGCGCATCTTTCCCCTCCGGGCGGGCCGGTTGAACCTGGGGGGTTTGATTTCCAACGTCATGCTTGGTTCTTGAAACTGGGGGCTGTTGGCTATGCCCGAAGTCCGGCGCTTGAACTTGAGCCCCCTGGTTCCGGGCTGAGCCTTTTGGCCGTGCGCCTGACCTGGTCGGCGCGGATTCAATCGGTTCTGGAGGGGGAAACCGGTGCCTTTGCCGCCGCGATCATGACCGGAGATCGCGCCGGAATGTCACAGGACACGGTCACCGCGTTGCGGGTGTCCAACCTTGCCCACCTTCTGGCGATATCAGGGCTTCATATGGGGTTGCTGAGCGGTTTTGTCTTTGCCGCGTTGCGTTTGATGCTGAGCGTTTTGCCCTGGTTCGGCTTGCGCCTGCCGGTCAAGAAGGTGGCGGCGGGGCTCGCGCTGTTGGTGTCATTCGGGTATCTTGGCCTGTCCGGTGGCAATATTGCGACCGAGCGTGCGTTTGTCATGGTTGCTGTCGCGCTGTGCGCGGTGATGGTGGACCGCCGTGTGTTCAGCCTGCGTGCTGTGGCTGTGGCGGCGGTGATCGTGCTGGCCTTGCGTCCAGAAGCGTTGATGGGCCCGGGGTTCCAGATGTCATTTGCGGCCACCACGGCTCTTGTCGCGGTGTTCGGATGGCTGCGAGACAGCGAAATCGGGTTGGGGCCGCGTTGGTTTGCCCCGATTGCGACCGTTGTGATTTCATCCGGCGTGGCGGGGCTGGTCACTGCGCCCATCGGGGCGGCGCATTTCAACCAGATCGCCCATTACGGGTTGTTTGCCAACCTGTTATCCGTGCCGCTGATGGGGGTCATCGTGATGCCGGCCGCCGTGCTTTCCGCTCTTTTGTTACCCTTCGGAGGCGACGCCATCGGGCTTTACATTATGGGGCTGGGGCTGGACTGGATCCTTGGGGTGGCGCATTTCGTATCGCAACTGGAGGGCGCGCGGGGGGTGATCAAGGGGCCGGACCCTGCGGTGCTGCCTTTGATGGCGCTTGGCATGTTGCTGTTGATCCTCTGGCAGGGGCGGTTGCGGTTTGCCGGGGTGGTGCCGGTCGTGATTGGGATCGTCCTGTGGGGCATGACCCCGCGCCCTGTGATCCTGATCGCTGATGGCGGAACGCTTGTTGGCGTCATGGGACAGGAAGGCCGGGCTTTGAGCCGCGCCAAGGGGGCGGGCTTTATCGCGGCAAATTGGCTTGAAAACGATGGGGATGATGCGATCCAGATTGAGGCTGCCAAACGCTGGGACACGCGGTGGCCTGTCGGAACGGTTGCTTTGCGCCATGTGACAGGGAAACGCGCGATATCGGCCGTGTCTTGTAAGGTGGACGAAGTGCTGGTTGCAAATGGCAAGCTTCCCCGGAACCTGGGATGCGAAACATACGATCCCGTCACGCTTCGCGAAACGGGGGCGGTGGCGTTTTATCCGGGGGCGGAAAAGGGAAAGCTTCGTCGGGTGACGGCCCGTGAAATCACCGGAGACAGGATTTGGAACACACGCCCGGACAGGCGGGACAGGCGGGCGCGGCGCGAAAAACCGAGAAGCACGGCGATCAGTGCGGCGGTGCAATGAGGTGTGTCATAAGGGAGAGGGGGCCATGAGGTAGGGTGAAGCGCCCAACCCAGCCAACACCAGATGTTACACCGCAACCGAGGGGCGATGGGGCGGCGGGTTTGCCACGGCGCAGGTTAATAAGCGTTTCCGGTTCTTGTTGGATCACAGCAATAGCTGGAAATACCCACATCCCTGCTGTGTTGTGCGGCGTTTCCACATCACGCTGAGTCAACGTAATGCGGAAACGCTTGAGTAGGTGGGTTAGTAGGTACGGATCAACCCAACCAGCTTGCCCTGAACCTTGACCTTTTCTTCGGGGAAAACCCGTGTCTCGTAGGCGGGGTTCGCGGCTTCCAGTGCAATCGCGTTGCCGCGGCGGAAAAAGCGTTTCAACGTTGCTTCCTGATCCTCGACCAGGGCCACCACGATATCGCCATTGTCTGCGGTGCTGCCTTCGGCAATTACCACCACGTCGCCATCGTTGATCCCGGCCTCGATCATCGAATCCCCCCGGACCTCAAGCGCGTAATGCTCTCCAGAGCCGCGCAGCATGGTGTTGGGCACGGCCACGTTGTGCGTGGCGTGGGAAATCGCCTCGATCGGGACACCGGCGGCGATACGGCCCATAAGCGGCAGTTCCAGTGCGGCAACAGGGTCAACCGGCATGGCATTGGCGGGCTGGGCATTGGCGGGCTGCCCCGCTTCGGGGAGGTCCCCCTGGATCACCCGGGGTGAAAACCCCTGAGGCCCTCTGCCAAGGCTTTCGGGAAGCTTCAGGATTTCGATCGCCCGTGCCCGATGGGCAAGGCGGCGGATAAAACCACGCTCTTCCAACGCGGTGATCAACCGGTGGATGCCCGATTTCGAGCGCAGATCAAGCGCCTCTTTCATCTCGTCAAAAGACGGCGGAACCCCATCACGTTGCATCCGGGTATGGATGAAATCAAGCAGGTCAAGCTGTTTCTTGGTGAGCATCGGTGGCCTCCGGTCAGAACATGATGTAGTTTTGTTCTACGCATGTTCCCTGTTTGTGTCAATCTATTGCGAACAAACCCGGAATAGATCCCCGAATAACTCATCATAACTCATCGTCAGTGTCTGTGACCGCAGTTCACGTCAGATCGGAAGATAGTCGATCAGGGTGCCTGCGTTCTGTGGCGCAGCAAAGGGGGGGGAAACCGCGAGCGCATTGGCCTCGGCCAGAATGCTCAGAAGGGCGCTGTCCTGTCGGTCAAACACAGTAATCTGCCCGTTTTCCACCCGTGCCCGTTGATAGTGGGCGCGCGGGCCATTGGACCCCAGAGGCGCGGCAAGCGTTGCTTTGAGCAACGGGGTGGGGGTTTTGCCCAACCCGAGCAGCGCACGGACCACAGGGGCAAGGAAGACATGACCACAGACCATGGCGGAAACCGGGTTGCCGGGCAGGCCAATCATTACAGACTCCCCCATACGTCCCGCCATAAGCGGTTTTCCCGGACGCATGGCGATCTTGTAAAACGACCGTTCCAGGCCCGAAGCGGCCGCCACGTCGCCCACCAGATCATGATCCCCAACCGACGCGCCACCGATGGTCACGACAAGATCGGCATCCCCGGCAAGGCGGAATGCGGTTTCAAGGCTGTCGCGAGTGTCGCGCGCGATGGGAAGAATTCGGGGGGCTGCCCCAATATCCTTCAACAGGGCATGAAGGCCAAATGTGTTGGAGGCGATGATCTGATCCGGTCCGGGGGCCTCGCCCGGCATGACCAGTTCGTCACCGGTTGAAATCAGGGCAACGACGGGGCGTTTGGTCACCGTGACCTCGGCCACGTTCATCGCCGCCAGCAACGCAATATCCGATGGGGTCAACCGCCGCGGGGCATGAATGCGATCACCTGCTGTGAAATCGGTCCCGGCGGGGCGGATGTTATTTCCACCCTCTTGTGCAGACGTGATGGTGATCAGGTTCCCGCGACGCTCCACATCCTCCTGGATCACCACCCGCGTGGCCCCCGAAGGCACGGGTGCCCCGGTAAAGATACGCACCGTGTGACCGGGCCTTACCGCGCCGTCAAACCCGTGCCCGGCGGCGGATTCTCCGATAACCTTGAACTGGGCGTGCAGATCGGCTTCGGCACCGATCAGGGCATAGCCATCCATGGCCGAGGCGGGAAAGGGTGGTTGAGCGCGCCCCGCAATGGCGTCCTTTGCAAGCACGCGCCCATGGGCCGCATCAAGGGGCACGGTTTCGGTTTCCAGGGGCGTAGTCAGTTCGAAAAGCCGGGATAGCGCGGCGTCAACAGAGATCATGATTGCACTTCGTTAAGTTGTTCGTCTTCCCAATCCGCACAGGTTCTCCCATCCGGCAATTTCCAGGACCTGCGCCCGTATGCCGAGCGCCCTGCAACCACAGCGGAAGGGGGCTTTGAAAGGCGACGTCGTGATGAACACTGGGGGCTTGTTGCGGGGCTTGATGCCTCCTGCTCGGAACATGACCCGTCCAGTTGAACACCTCAGCCGTCAGCATACCGACTGGCTGACCGTCCACGAAACAGAGTTCAAGAGATCGACCGCTAACCACTAAGCTTCGTACCGCCCTGATTTTCCACCATCTTTCAACACCACCCGGGTGCCCGAGATGACCATCGCCTTGTCCGCCGCTTTGACCATATCATAAACGGTCAGCGCAGCGGTAGAGACTGCGGTCAGCGCCTCCATTTCAACTCCTGTCTGACCGGTGGTCTTGACCGTCGCCTCAATCCGCACCCCGGGCAAATCCGCGTCCAGCGTCAGCTCCACGGCCACTTTGGTAATTGGCAGCGGGTGGCACAGGGGGATCAGGTCCGGGGTTTTCTTGGCCCCCATGATTCCGGCCAGCCGCGCAACCGAAAGCACGTCGCCTTTGCTGGCCCGGCCTTCGGAAATCAGCGTAAAGGTGTCGGGGGCCATGGTGACGTGAGTTTCTGCCACGGCGATCCGCGAGGTCACGGCCTTGTCGGACACATCCACCATATGGGCCGCGCCCTTTGCATCAAAATGGGTAAGCTCGGACATCTCAGAAACCTCTGGGGTTCAAGGGGTTGGACAAAAGTTTCCGGGTTGCCGCCTCGACATCTTCCTGCCGCATCAGGCTTTCTCCGATCAGGAAGCAGCGCGCGCCATAGCGGGCCATGTCAGCCAGATCTTCGGGGCCAGAAAGCCCGCTTTCACAGACAATCATCCGATCTGCGGGCACCTGTTTGGACAGGGTGCGGGTGGTATCCAGCGTGGTTTCAAAGGTGTTGAGGTTGCGGTTGTTGATCCCGATCAGACGGGATTTCAGCATTTGGGCGCGCTCCAGCTCTTCGGCATCATGCACCTCGATCAAAGCATCCATGCCCCAGTCCATAGCCGCCGTTTCCAGTTCGGAGGCCTGACTGTCCGACACGCTGGCCATGATAATCAGGATACAATCCGCGCCAAGCGCACGCGCCTCGGCCACCTGATAGGTGTCATACATGAAATCCTTGCGCAGCGCGGGAAGCGATGTCGCCTCGCGGGCCGCGGTCAGGAACGCCTTGTCCCCTTGAAAACTTGGCCCGTCGGTCAGAACCGAAAGGCAGGTCGCGCCACCGGCCTCATAGGCCTGCGCCAGTGCGGGCGGATCGAAATCGGGACGGATCAACCCTTTGGACGGGCTGGCTTTTTTCACTTCGGCAATCAACCCATAGCCCAGCTTGCTGGCTTCGAACAACTGGTCGGCAAAGGGGCGGACAGGGCTTGCGGCCCGGGCTTCGGCCTCTACCGCCTCAAGCGGTTTGGCGGCCTTGTCGGCGGCGACCTCCTCAAGCTTGTAAGCCTTGATCTTGTCGAGAATTGTTGCGGTCATGGCTGGGTCCAGTTGATTTCGGGCTGGCCCTGGGTGGCAAGCCAGCTGTTGATCCGTGAAAACGGGCGGGAGCCGAAAAACCCGCGCCGCGCCGACAATGGCGAGGGATGAGCGGATTCGATCAGCAGATGTGCGCCGCCATTCTGGGGCGGCTGGATATGGGGTGCAAGGCCCTGTGCGTGTTTGCCCCAAAGGACAAAGGCCGTGGGGTGCTGCGACACCTCCTTCAGGACCTGTTGGGCAAGGCGGTCCCAGCCAAGTTTCCCATGACCTCCCGCATCGCCCGCGGGTACGGAGAGCGCGGTATTGAGCAGCAACACGCCCTGCGCGGCCCAGAACCGCAGGTCCCCGTTGGCCGGGGTGGCACCAAGATCATCCCGCATCTCTTTGAAAATATTGTTCAAAGACCGAGGCAGCGGAAAGACATCGGCGGCAACGGAAAAGGCGAACCCATGGGCGTGGCCCGGTGTGGGATAGGGGTCCTGACCCAAAATCACCACGCGCACCTGTTCCGGGGCGCAGGCCTCGAGCGCGGCAAAGCGCATCTCTTCGGGGGGCAAAACAGTGCGTTGCTCTGTTGCAAGGGTTTGCGCGATGGCCGGATAGTCCGTGTCGAAAAACGGCAGGTGGGACCAGCTTGTGGGTGCTGTCATGCCGCGCCCCTCACCCTGACGAGGTGATTTGTGCCAGGTTTTCCAACGCCCTACGCGCCGCGCCGCTATCGATGCTTTCGCGGGCACGGGCGACGCCGTCCTTCAGGTCGCTGGCCTTGCCCGCCACCACAAGCGCCGCAGAGGCGTTCAGCAACACGGTATCGCGATAGGCCGAGGGCTGGCCGTTCAGAAGCGCGGCAAAGGCCACACCGTTCTCTTCCGGCGTTCCGCCCAGGATATCCTCGAAAGGATGCTCCGGCAGGCCGAAATCTTCGGGATGCAGTTCAGCCTCGCGAATGCTGCCGTCTTCTTCCAGCGAGGCCACCCAGGAAACACCGGTGATCGTCAGCTCGTCCGTGCCATCGCTGCCATGGACCAGCCAGGCATGTTCGCTGCCCAATTGGCCCAGCGTTTCGGCCATGGGGCGGATCAGGTCGCGGGAAAACGCCCCGGTCAACTGGCGTTTGACCCCGGCAGGGTTGGTCAGGGGGCCAAGAATGTTGAAGATCGTGCGTGTTCCCAGCTCTTGCCGCGTGGGCATGACATGGGCAACCGCAGGGTGGTGCATGGGTGCCATCATGAAAGCGATGCCACAGGTTTTCAGCGCCTTTTCAACCGATTCAGGCCCAACCATCACGTTGACGCCAAGTGCGCCAAGCGCATCCGCGGCCCCGGATTTCGAGCTCAGGTTGCGGTTGCCATGCTTGGCCACCGTCACTCCGGCTCCGGCCACAACAAAGGCGGTGGCGGTGGAAATGTTGAGCGTACCCTTGCCGTCCCCGCCAGTGCCGACAATGTCCATCGCGCCCTTGGGGGCGTTCACGGCCTTGCATCTTGACCGCATCACCGCCGCGGCCGCCGCGTATTCATCGACGGTTTCCCCGCGCGTGCGCAGCGCCATCAGAAGCCCGCCAATCTGGCTTGGCGTTGCTTCACCTTCGAACAGGATGCCAAAGGCGGTTTCGGCCTCGGACCGGGACAGGGGGCGGTCGGCGGCGGCCCCGATCAGGGGTTTGAGCGCGTCACTCATGCGGGCACCTTCAATTCGGTCAGGAAGTTGCGAAGCAGGGCGTGGCCATGTTCCGAAGCGATGGATTCAGGGTGAAACTGCACGCCATGGATCGGCAGGGTCTTATGCTGTAGCCCCATGATCGTGCCATCCTCAAGTTCCGCCGTGATTTCAAGGGGGTCTGGAAGGGTGTCGCGATCAACAACAAGGCTGTGATAGCGGGTCGCCGCAAACGGCGAAGGCAGCCCGGCAAACAGGCCCTTGCCGGTGTGAATCATCTTGCCCATCTTGCCATGCACGATTTCATGACAGCGCACGACCTTGCCGCCAAAGGCCTGGCCAATCGTCTGATGCCCCAGGCACACCCCCATGAGCGGGGTCCGCGTTTCGGCGGCGGCTTTGGTCAGAGCAAGACAGATCCCCGCCTGATCCGGGTCACAGGGGCCGGGAGATAACAGAATCCCCGCCGGGTTCATTGCCATCGCTTCCTGAACATCCAGCGCGTCATTGCGCCGAACCTCAACATCCGCACCCAATTCCCCCAGATAATGCACCAGATTATAGGTGAAACTGTCGTAATTATCTATCAGCAGCAGCATCTTGCCCAACTTTGTCTTTCAAGGGTCTGGCGACCCGGCCCATGGTCGCGGTATACATGCGCAAGGTTGTCGCGCACCGTCAAGGGGCGCGCTGTCCAAAAGCACCGGGCATAGCGCCCCAAGGGGCAGAAGAATAGAGGTGAATGCAGTGGCACGTGGATTTCTGAGCGGGATCATGTGGGGCACCGTGGTAGCGGGAACCGGGGCAGGGGTGTTGTCCCTTGCGACCGGTCTGTCCGAGGCCCCGAAGCCCGAGGCGACGACGCTGGAGGTTCCGGCAGGATCCCAGTTCCAGCAGAAGCGCGAAGACAACGCGGCAAAATTACCAGGCGTGGAGAATGGGTTACAGACCGGAGCGGTGCCCAATGTGGGCCTCCCGTCCCCCAGCGAGTCGTCTCCAGCCGAGGTGGTGGATGCCGATCCCGGTCGCGCCCCCGTGACGGGGCAGGCCGAGGCTGTGCTGACAGCGCCAACCAGCGGCGAAGGGGCCGCCGTTGCGTTGTCCGAAGCCGAAAGCGGGGTGTCGCCGACAGCCCCGTTATCCCCCCCGTCCACCCCGGTGACTGCAGACGAGTTGTCGATTTCAACCGACCCTGCACAGCCGCAACCCCCGTCGGCCGAGGCCCAGGACAGCGCCTTTGCCACCGCCCCCGAAACCGGAGGAACGGCCCCGGATGTGCAAAGCGACGCCCCTTTGGCACCGTCAGAAGTGGCTGAAAATCAAGACGATAGCGGGTCCTCCGCAAGGGTAGACCCCGCGCGTGAGGAGCTGGTGATCGTGGTCCCACGCACAGCAGGGGACACGGACGAGACGCCAGAGCAGGCCCCCGCCACGACCATCACTGTCCCCTCTCACAGCCCCGCAGACCGGCCAACACTTGCCGAAGCGGACCCCGGCCCGGACCCGGCGCGAAAGCCCGCTCAAGAGAGCAAACCGGCGGATGCCGCGCCGCAGGAAGAACAGGTTGCGCGCGTGGCGATTGGCACACCGGCGACCGGGATTGGGCGGTTGGGAACCGGGTTGAAAAGCAACCGGCTGCCGTCTGTCGCAGCCCGGACCGCGACAGATGCAGAGACCGAAACCAGCGCCGGAACCAGCGCCGGGCACAGGGACGACGCGACCGAACTCCCCCCTGTGGAGCGTTTTGCAAACCCGGTGGAAGTTGCTGATAACAAACCGAAAATGTCGATTGTCCTGATTGATGACGGGACCAGCCCGATTGGGGTTGAGGCGTTGACAACCTTCCCCTATCCGCTGTCCTTTGCTGTGGATATTTCCATGCCCAACGCTGCCGACCAGATGGCGATTTATCGCGCATCGGGGTTTGAGGTTCTGGCGCTGGCCAGCCTGCCCCGAGGAGCGCGTGCCAGCGATGTGGAGGTTGCGGTTCCGGCCATTATCAACGCGGTTCCCGAAGCGGTCGGGATCATGGAAAAACCCGGCTTCACGATGCAATCAAGCCGCGAGGTCGGGGATCAGATGGCGCGGGTTCTGGCCGAGTCCGGCCACGGATTGTTGTTGTATCCCAAAGGGTTGAACACTGCGCAAAAGCTGGCTGCCAAGGCCGGTGTGCGCTCGGCCACGGTGTTCCGCGACTTTGATGCCAAAGGGCAGAAACCCGGTTCGATCCGCCGTTTTCTGAACCATGCGGTGCTGAAGGCGGATAGCGAAGGTGGCGTGGTCATGGTGGGACGTTTGCGGGCCGATACGGTCACTGCGTTGCTGTTGTGGGGGCTTCAGGATCGCGCCAGCCAGGTCGCGTTGCTGCCCATCAGCCAGTTGCTGGTTACACAACCTTAACCAGTCTTAACCCGGGCCAAATCCGTGCCAGACCCGGTCTTGCGGGGGGGTGACTTTTGCGCAGCGGGGCGGCACCGGCACGGCACCGCCCTGAGGCAACAGGAAACGGCAGTAAACGGTGCGGAAATTTCTTTCCGCGCCGTTCGCAGCATTACCGGTTTGATAACGGGGTTAAAGTGTTTCCGCATGACGTTGACACGGCGTGATGAGGAAACGCTGTGCAACACAGTAGAGATATGGGCGTTTCCAGCTTTTGCTGTGATCCAACAAGAACTGGAAACGCTTTAAGAGCGGATCAGGGGATGATCCGGGTATATTTCACACCTTCCAGCGTGGCCCCAAGGTGCAACCCGGCCTGACCGAAGATCACCGCCAGAACCGGCGAGGTCGAGGTGGTGGTTTCGGCGCGCAGGTTACCGCCCTGATCCTTGACCACGTATTCCACGTCCGCGCCTGCGGCCCATCCGGGCGAGCGACGGAAGTGCAAAAGCGCGTCTTCGGTCATGAAGAACAGAACGTGGGCATATTGCTGGGCCCCGATCTGCAAACCAAAGCTGCCTTTGGTTGCGGAATAATAGTCAACAGTGACGTCGTTCACCCGCAGCGCGCCACGGCCATAGCCGCCGCCAAAGCCGAACCCGGCTTCGGTGATCAGGGGCATGATCAGCATCCCGTTGGATTTGGCCGCCAGAGAGCGGGTGGAGGGGTATGTGTTGTAAAGGTGGTTCAGGGTGGTGTCGACGCGGGCGTCGATTTTGCCCGCTCCGTTGCCGCCGATACCGTTGCCACAGGCGGCCAGAGCGCCGGTTGCGGCAAGAGTGGAAAGCGCGAAACCGCGCCGGGTCAGATTGGTCATTGGGTTACCTGTCTCGATATATGGTCTGACTAGTTTGCAAATGCCGGATCGTGCCGGTTGCCGGGTTGTGCCGGTCTGAGCGGAACTATACGCGCCCCGCCCGCCGCTGTCACTAGGTGCCTTGCCGGTGGGCGGTTTGTTGCAAGGAGGGGGGATCGGGCGCGCCAGAGTGACGTGTCAGAGTGGCGTGTCAGCCGATCGCCCGGGCGACGGCGGGGGCGAAATAGGTCAGCACCCCGTCGCAGCCGGCGCGTTTGAAGGCGGTCAGGCTTTCCACCATCGCCTTGTCCTCGTCAATCCAGCCGTTTTGCGCGGCCGCCTTGATCATCGCGTATTCGCCCGACACCTGATAGGCAAAGGTCGGCGCGCCAAAGGCGTCTTTGGCCCGGCGGCAGATATCAAGATAGGGCATCCCCGGTTTGACCATGATCATATCCGCACCTTCCGCAAGGTCGCGTTCGATGAGCCGCAAGGCTTCGTTCGAATTGGCCGGGTTCATCTGGTAACTTTTCTTGTCGCCCTTGAGTGCCCCCGACGCGCCCACCGCATCGCGGAACGGGCCGTAAAAGGCGCTGGCATATTTCGCGGCATAGGACAGGATCGACACGTTGGCATGGCCGTTCTGTTCCAGCGCGCCGCGGATCGCGCCGATACGACCATCCATCATGTCCGAGGGGCCGAGGATGTCGGCCCCGGCCTCGGCTTGCGAAAGCGCCTGTTTCACCAGAGCGGCCACGGTGTCGTCATTGACGATTTCGCCGTCCCGGACGAACCCGTCATGGCCGTGGATGTTGTAAGGGTCCAGCGCCACGTCGGTCATTACCGCGATGTCGGGCGCGGCCTGTTTGATCGCACGGGTGGCGCGGTTGGAGAGGTTTTCGGGGTTCCAGGCTTCGGAACAGCAATCGGTTTTCAGGGCGGGATCGGTATAGGGAAAGAGACAGATCGCCGGAATGCCAAGATCTGTCGCCTCGCGCGCGGCTTCGGCCACGAGATCGACGCTGCGCCGTTTGACGCCGGGCATGGCGGCCACGTCCTGTTCCACGCCGTCCCCGTCACAGATAAACACCGGCCAGATCAGGTCATTCACCGTCAGTTCGTTTTCCTGAACCAGGGCGCGCAACGCCCCGTTGGCCCGGGTGCGGCGTAGCCGTGTGGCGGGAAAGGGGGCTTGGGTCGGGCGCATGGGAAACCTCTGGCTTGAACATGTTGTCATGGGATGGCATGGAAGGGCCTGCGTCTTCAAGGGGCACATATGCCGCGTGGACGAATGGAAAAGGGCAGAGCGGTGGACTGGTACTCTTCGGTTTTCGAACTGATCGACATGCGGAGCTTTTCGAACCTGTGGTTCTGGATCGCGCTGGCCGTGGTGTGGTCAAGCGCGTCACATTGGGTTCTCGGGGTGCCGTGGGACGTGGTTCTGCGCGCCCGCCGGGAAGAGGGGCAATATGCCGTCGATCTTGAGGATCTGATCCGCATCAACACCAACCGAATCCTGCATATCGGGCAGGTTTCCGGGCTTTGGCTGCTTGGGTTTTCGTGTTTTTTCCTGACCATCCTCGGGCTGCTTGGGTTCTTTTACGCCTTTGAGTTCGGGCAGGCCGTGTTTCTGTTGGCCTTTCCCATGTCGCTTGTCGGGTTGCTGAGCATGAACACGGCCAAGTTGATCCAGGAGCAGCAATTGCACGGGGAAGAGCTTTATCGACGGCTGCATATCCACCGGGTGATTACCCAGGCCATTGGCATGGTGTCGATCTTTGTCACCGCCCTGTGGGGCATGATCCAGAACATGGCGATCGGGGCGTTGTGAGCGCGATGGGACAGGGGCATGTGACCGTCAGCGGCGCGCCCGAAGGGTTTGATGCGCGCCTGATCCTTGAAGAACTGGCCAGGTCCGGCCCGGTTCTGCACGTGGCGCGGGATGACAAGCGGATGGCGGCCATGGCGGCGGCGCTGCGGTTTTATCGCCCCGATATGCCGGTGATTGAATTTCCCGGCTGGGATTGCCTGCCTTATGACCGGGTGTCGCCCAATGCGGATGTGTCGGCGGCGCGGATGGCGGCGTTGGCCGGGCTTTTGCATGGGATGCCCGGCGAATTCGTGTTGTTGACTACGCTGAACGCCGCCACGCAGCGGGTGCCCGCGCGCGAGGTGCTGCGCGAGGCGGCGTTTGTCGCGCGGGTCGGGCACCGGGTGGACGAAGAGGTGTTGCGCAACTTTCTTGTCCGTATGGGATTTTCTCAAAGTCCCACGGTGATGGAGCCGGGCGATTACGCCATTCGCGGCGGGATCATCGACATTTTCCCGCCGGGTGACAGCGGGCCGGTGCGGCTTGATATGTTTGGTGATGTGTTGGATGGCGCACGGCGGTTTGATCCGGCCACGCAACGCACCACGGAAAAGCTGGATCTGGTCGAACTGGCTCCGGTGTCCGAAGTCATTCTGGATGAGGCCGCGATCCGCCGGTTCCGGCAGAATTACCGGATCGAGTTTGGCGCGGCGGGCACGGATGACCCGTTATACGAGGCGGTCTCGGCCGGTCGTAAACATGCTGGTGTGGAGCATTGGCTGCCGTTTTTCCACGACCATCTGGAAACCCTGTTCGACTATCTGCCCGAGGTAAGCGTGACCCTGGATGACGGGTTGACCCCACAGCGGATTGCCCGGTGGGAGAGTGTCGAAGACCAATACGAAACCCGCGTTTTGGCGATGAAGGACCGGAGTCGGCTGGACACGGTGTATAAACCCGTCCCGGCGGCCCGGCTTTACCTTGATGACACGGCATGGGAGGCGGCCATCACCCCCCGCCGGGTGTTGCAATTTGCCGCCTTGCCCCAGCCCACAGGCCCCGGTGTGACGGATGCGGGCGGGCGGATCGGACGCAATTTTTCCCCCGAACGCCAGATGGAAAACGTCAACCTTTTCAGTGTTCTGAAAGACCATATCGAGGCGCGCATGGTCGAAGGGCCGGTGGTTGTCGCCTCGTATTCCGAGGGTGCGCGGGAACGGCTGGCCGGGTTGATCGAGGACGAGGGATTGGCCGGGGCGATCCCGATTACCGACGCCACGCGGGTGGGCAAACGCGGGCTGCACCTTGCGGTCTGGGCGCTGGAACACGGGTTTCAGGCACCGGGGTTGACGGTGATTTCCGAACAGGATGTTCTGGGCGACCGGCTGATCCGGGCGCCGCGCAGAAAACGGCGGGCAGAGAATTTTCTGACCGAGACCCAATCGCTGTCGCCCGGGGATCTGGTGGTGCATGTGGATCACGGGATCGGGCGCTATCACGGGCTTGAGGTGATCACGGCGGCGGGGGCGGCGCATGAGTGTCTGAGCCTTGAATATGCGGAAAGCGCAAAGCTTTTCCTGCCGGTGGAAAATATCGAGCTGCTGTCGCGCTATGGCCATGACGAAGGGTTGCTGGACCGGCTTGGCGGCGGGGCATGGCAGGCCAAGAAGGCCAGGCTTAAAGAACGCATTCGCGAGATGGCGGATCGGTTGATCCGGGTGGCCGCAGAGCGGGAATTGCGCAAGGCCCCGGTCATGGAGTCGCCCCATCACGCCTGGGAAGAATTCGCGGCGCGTTTCCCGTATCAGGAAACCGATGATCAGCTGTCGGCGATTGGCGATGTGATCGAAGACCTTGGGTCCGGGCGGCCCATGGACCGGCTTGTGTGCGGCGATGTGGGCTTTGGCAAAACCGAGGTGGCGATGCGCGCGGCCTTTGTTGCCGCCATGTCGGGCGCACAGGTCGCGGTGATCGCGCCGACCACGTTGCTGGCGCGCCAGCATTACAAGAGCTTTGCCGAACGGTTCCGTGGATTTCCCATGGAAGTCAAACAGTTGTCGCGGTTTGTCAGCGCCGGAGAGGCCCAGAAAACCCGCGATGGCATGGCGCGCGGCACGGTGGATATCGTGATCGGCACCCACGCATTGTTGGCCAAGGGGGTGCGGTTTGAACACCTTGGGCTGTTGATCATCGACGAAGAACAGCATTTCGGCGTGGCCCATAAAGAGCGGTTGAAACAGCTGCGCAGTGATGTGCATGTGCTGACCCTGACCGCCACGCCGATCCCGCGAACATTGCAATTGTCGCTGTCCGGCGTGCGGGATCTTTCGATCATCGGCACACCACCGGTGGACCGGTTGGCGATCCGCACCTATGTCAGCGAATTTGACGGCATCACGATCCGCGAGGCGTTGTTGCGCGAACATTACCGGGGCGGGCAGTCCTTCTATGTTGTGCCCCGGATCAAGGATTTGAAAGAGATCGAGGAGTTCCTGCGCGACAAGGTGCCGGAAGTGTCGGTGGTGGTGGCCCATGGTCAGATGTCGCCGGGTGAACTGGATGAACGCATGAACGCGTTTTACGATGGGAAATATGACGTGCTGCTGGCCACGACCATCGTGGAAAGCGGGTTGGATATTCCCACGGCCAACACGATGGTGGTGCATCGGGCCGACATGTTTGGCCTGTCGCAGCTCTACCAGATCCGGGGACGGGTGGGGCGGTCCAAAACCCGCGCCTATGCCTATCTGACCACGAAACCCCGGGCGAAACTGACTCCGGCGGCGGAAAAGCGGCTTCGGGTTCTGGGGTCGCTGGATACGTTGGGGGCCGGGTTCACGCTGGCGTCACAGGATTTGGACATTCGCGGGGCCGGGAACCTGTTGGGCGAAGAACAGTCCGGTCAGATGCGGGATGTGGGGTATGAGCTTTACCAGTCCATGCTGGAAGAAGCGATTGCCAAGATCCGGTCGGGCGAAATGGAGGGGCTGACGGATGATGATGGCCAATGGGCCCCCCAGATCAACCTGGGCGTGCCGGTGTTGATCCCGGAGACCTATGTGCCCGACCTGGACGTGCGGCTTGGGCTTTACCGTCGTCTCAGTGGTCTGGAAACCAAGGTCGAGCTGGAAGGGTTCGCGGCCGAGTTGATCGACCGGTTCGGCAAGCTGCCGCGCGAGGTCAATACGTTGATGCTGATCGTGCGGATCAAGGCGATGTGCAAGAAGGCGGGCATTGCCAAGATGGACGGTGGTCCCAAGGGGGCGACGATCCAGTTTCACAATGACAAATTCGGCTCGCCCCAGGGGCTGGTGGAATTTCTGGCCGATCAAAACGGGCTGGCCAGGATCAAGGACAACAAGATCGTGGTGCGCAGGGATTGGAAACGGGATGCGGACAAGATCAAGGGAGCCTTTGCCATTGCCCGGGATCTGGCGCAGAAACTGGTGGATGAACGCAAACGCGCCAGAGGCCGCGGTTGACCGCTTGCCCGTCCTTACGGACGGTCTCGCAAGGAGAGGATGAAGAATGCTGAACCCAGGGTTTCACGACGTGCCGGAAGGGCATGTGGCGGCGGTGGTCACCTATCTGGAGATGCGGGCCCGCCCGGAGTTGCGTGCCGAGGTCGAGGAGGGGCTGAGCCTGCGCCGGGTCGAGTCACCTGACGCGACATGGTACCAATCCCTGTTTCGCGCGGTCGGGGCCGAGGATTGGTTGTGGTTCTCGCGGCTGGCCATGTCAGAGGCTGCGCTGTGCGACATTATCCAACACCCCGAGGTGGCGATTTATGTTCTGGAGCGGGGCGGCAGAGAAGAGGGTCTTCTGGAGCTGGACTTTCGGACAGAGGGTGAATGTGAACTGGCCTTTTTTGGTGTGACCCGGGCCCTGACCGGCACCGGGGCCGGACGGTGGATGATGAACCGCGCGATTGAGCTGGCCTGGGCCCGGCCCATCACCCGGTTTCATGTCCATACCTGTACTCTGGACCATCCTGCGGCCTTGCCGTTCTATATGCGGTCGGGGTTTACCCCCCTGAAACGCGAGGTGGAAATCGCGCCGGACCCGCGGCTCGGAGGGTTGATTGACAAAGCCGCAGCCCCCCAGATACCGACGCTGTGACCAATCAGCTACGAGGAAATGTCTTTTCTGTTTCTTTGTGACCGGCGTTGAAACAGGGCCCCGTTTCGCGGCTCGAATCGCGGCCCGGCGCCACGGGTTTCAACATGAAAGGGGATGAGTTCGTGTTTCAGGTAAAAGCCTTCGATCTTGAACCTGAGACAAGGAAAAGGGCGAAGGCAGCGCGACATTTATGTGTTTCGCGCGTCCTGCCAAAAATCCGTGAGTCAGGTTTTTGGCAGGACGCTTTAAAAACCGACCGCGATAGGGTGTGGGAGTTTGGGGCAGCGCCCCAAGGTCTGCGCGGTCATCATCAACTCAAGATGAATGTCCAGAGGCCCTTATCGGAAACAAAACACGGCTGTTTCCCGCTTTGGCCGAACGCGTTTTTTGTTGCGTCTTGAAGTTGATAGAGCCAAACCACACAACTGTGAGTGTGCCTTTTGACTATGGGTCTCTGGTTTTACGCTGATGCTGCGTGGAGTTTGGGATCAAAAACCACTCCCGTCAGCTATAAAACGCAACACGCTTTAGCGCCCCGTTGGATCGGTTGGATCAAAAGCCTCGAACCACCGGCGAATTCGGGGGGCGATCCAATCCCAGAGCGCCGGTGCGCCGATGGCGATCTTTGAGCCCACCCGCGTTTCGACCGCCTCGAAGTCGGCCTTGTAATCGACCCAGCTTCCTCCGCCCGAGGCGAGGTTCTGGTTGGGGGGCTGAAACCGGTCCAGCGATTTGGCAAACCGGGCGTCCGGGGTCTGTGCGGCTTCGAATTCATCCCAAAGGGCGCGGAACTCCGAGGCCTGATCGCTGGGTAACAGGCCGAAAATCCGCGTCGCTGCCGCCTGTTCTTTCTTTGCCATTTCATCTGTGTCATGGGTGCCAAAAATCGGCGCGTCGCCTGCGTCAATTTCAACAATATCGTGGATCAGCAGCATCCTGATTACCCGGTTCACATCCACGCCTTCGGGGGCCTGTTCCCCCAAAACCATGGCGTAAAGTGCGATATGCCAACTGTGTTCGCCGGAGTTTTCATAGCGCGACCCGTCGCACAGCGTGGTGCCGCGGATCACGGATTTCAATCGGCAGGCTTCGTTGAGAAACGCCATCTGGGCATCGAGGCGGGTCGCCGCGTTCCCGTCCCGAGCGTTCATTCGCTTCCCGATCTCAGCTTGTCGGCGATGTCTTGAACCTTGTCTTTGAGAAACTGCGTGGCCGCACGCCCCGCAAGGCGCACGCGCACTTCTGTCAGATAGGCCTCTTCCAGAGTCTGTGACGACGCGCCCAGCACCTTGGCCACTTCGTAATGCAACCGGTCTTCGCCGGATTTGTCCATGATCTTGAGAGTGTCATCGGCCAGTTGTGCGGCGATCTGGTTGAGGGTCGACATGGGGCCTCGCGTCTTGTTTTCGGTGTCACGGGAACCTTATGCGCGCCCTTGGCAAAACACCAGATGCCAAGAGCAAAACGCCGCCCCGGGGGCGGCGTGTGCAGGCGTGTGCTGGGCAGAAACCCAGGTCAGGTCAGCGCGTATTCTCGGTCAGACGTCGTTTCACATAGGTCTGAACGTTGTCTACCATCGCGTCCATATGGTCATTTTCAAAGAAATGCCCGGCACCTTCCAGCTCGGTATGGGTGATGGTGATGCCCTTTTGTTCATGTAGCTTGTTGACCAGCGCGGTGGTATCCGCGGGCGGGGCCACACGGTCGGCGGTGCCGTTGATGATCAGGCCCGAACTGGGGCAGGGCGCGAGGAACGAGAAATCATACATGTTGGCCGGGGGAGAAACCGAGATGAACCCGGTGATTTCCGGGCGGCGCATCAAAAGCTGCATTCCGATCCAGGCCCCGAACGAAAACCCGGCGACCCAGCAGTGTTTCGAGTTGTTGTTCATCGACTGAAGGTAATCCAGCGCCGAAGCCGCATCCGAAAGCTCGCCCACGCCCTGATCATACTCCCCCTGGGACCGGCCCACGCCGCGGAAATTGAACCGCAACACGGTAAAGCCCATATTGTAGAAGGCGTAGTGCAGGTTATACACCACCTTGTTGTTCATCGTCCCGCCGAATTGCGGGTGCGGGTGCAGCACGATGGCAATAGGTGCGTCACGTTCCGGTTGCGGGTGATAGCGGCCTTCCAGCCGTCCTTCGGGGCCGGGAAAAATAACCTCGGGCATCGGGTCTCAACTCTCCTCGCAAGGGGTCCGGGTTATTCTTGACGAATATGCTCGGACGCGTTTAGAACTTTTCTAATTCATTCGGGCGTGGCTTTGCGTCACCCGGGTCTGGGAGGAGATAGTGTCAACGGCCCGAAAGGTCAATGAATTCCAATGAATTTCAATGAATTCCGATGAAGGGGGATCGCCATGAAACTGAGCACCAAGGGGCGCTATGCGATGGTTGCACTGGCGGATATTGCGATGAGTTCCAGCGACGAGCTGGTCACCTTGGGGGAGATTTCCGCGCGTCAGGACATTTCTCTGCCTTATCTTGAGCAGTTGTTTGTCAAGCTGCGCCGGGCCGGATTGGTCGAGTCGGTGCGGGGACCCGGGGGCGGGTATCGGCTTGCCCGTTCGGCATCCGACATCCGCGTGGTCGAGGTATTGGCCGCAGTGGACGAAACCGTGGACGCCATGCACAAGGGTGCGGGTGCATCCGGCGGGTCGTCGGGCAGCCGGGCGCAATCGGTGACCAACCGCCTTTGGGAGGGGTTGAGCGCCCATGTTTACGTGTTCCTGCACCAGACCCGGTTGTCGGATGTGATCCAGAACGAATTGGCACCTTGCCCGGCCGTTCCGGGGTTGTTTGCGGTGGTGGATGAGGAATAGGCCGATGGCACGACGGGTTCTGATGGTGGATGCGCATCCCGCGCCGGGCAGGTTTGGCACCGCATTGGCGCAGTCCTATGCCAAAGGTGCCTCGGATGGGGGGGCAGAGCTGCGCTGGCTGACGCTGAGGGATCTGGCGTTCGATCCGATCCTGCACACGGGCTATGCCCGGCCGCAGGAGTGGGAACCCGATCTGGCCGTCGCCTTTGACAGCGTTGAATGGGCACAGCATATCGTTTTCGTCTATCCGACCTGGTGGGGCGGGCATCCGGCGCTTTTGCAGGGGTTCTTTGAACGGCTGTTTCTGCCCAAAAAGGCGTTTTCCTATCATGAGAACGATCCTTTCTGGGACAAGCTGCTCAAGGGGCGCAGCGCGCAGGTCATCACCACCATGGACACGCCGCGCTGGTATTATTGGCTGGTCTATCGTGACAGCGGCCTGCATCGCATGAAGCGCACCATTCTGGGATTTGTCGGCATCAGGGCGCGGGTCTGGGCGATTGGCAATCTGCGCGGCCGCGACGACGCCAAAAGGGCGGGCCATCTGACGCGGGCGGAACGTATGGGACGGAAAGCGGCCCGGCACGGATGAAACGGGTCTATCTTGATCATAACGCCACCACACCGTTGCGGGGCGAAGCGCGCGCGGCGATGATCGCGGCGATGGATGTGGTGGGCAACCCCTCCAGCGTCCATGCCGAGGGGCGCGCGGCCAGGGCGTTGGTGGAAAAGGCCCGCGCGCAGGTGGCGGTGGCCATCGGGGCCGAGGGCGCGGAGGTGGTGTTTGTTTCCAGTGCAACCGAGGCGGCGGCGCTGGCTCTGCGCGGACGTGATTTGCACAGCGCACCGATTGAACACGACGCGGTGTCGGTTTGGGGGCAGGGCGATCTGACTGTGGATCAGAACGGGATCGTGTGTGTTGACGCGGCAGAGCAATCCACACTTCAGTTGGCCAATTCAGAAACCGGGGTGATACAGGATTTGCCCGAGGCTCTGGCCGTGAGTGACATGACCCAAGGGTTTGGCAAGGTTCCGGTCGGCTTTCTTGCCGGGGGGGCGATGATTGGGTTGGTGTCGGCGCACAAGTTGGGTGGCCCCAAGGGAATCGGGGCGCTTGTCATGCGCCGGGGTATTGATCTTGATCCCGTGCTGAAAGGCGGCGGGCAGGAGATGGGCCGCCGGGCGGGCACCGAAAACGTGATCGGCATCGCCGGGTTTGGCGCGGCGGCCGCGGTGGCGGCGGCGGATGTGGCCTCGGGTCGTTGGGAGCAGGTTCAGGAAAACAGAGATTTTCTGGAACAGCGCATTGCAGATGCCAGCAAAGAGACTATTTTCGTCGGCAGAGCCGCGCCGCGCCTGCCGAACACATCGTGTTTCGCCACGCCGGGGTGGAAAGGGGAAACTCAGGTGATGCAGATGGATCTGGCCGGATTTGCGATTTCGGCCGGTTCTGCCTGTTCCAGTGGAAAGGTCCGCGCCAGTCGGGTGTTGACGGCCATGGGCTATGACGAGATTACAGCCACCAGCGCCATTCGCGTGTCATTGGGGCTGGAGACCACCCGAGAGGATATAGACCGCTTTGCCGATGCGTGGGCAAAGCATCACAGGAAATTCGCCGCGAAAGCGGCGTGAGCGAACAGGACGGAAGGAAAACCAATGGCGACTCTGGACGAACCCCAGGTCAAAGACGGTGTCGAGGAAGAAACGGTCGAGGCCGTACGTTCGCTTGGCGAAAAGTACAAATACGGTTGGGAAACCGAGATTGAAATGGAATACGCGCCCAAGGGCGTGACCCCCGATATCGTGCGTTTGATCAGCGAAAAGAACGAAGAGCCGGAATGGATGACCGAATGGCGCCTGTCGGCCTTTGAACGCTGGGAAAAGATGGACGAACCGAAATGGGCGATGGTCAGCTATCCCGAGATTGATTTCCAGGATCAGTATTATTACGCCCGACCCAAAAGCATGGAAGAAAAACCCAAATCGCTGGACGAGGTCGACCCCAAACTGCTCGCCACCTATGAAAAGCTGGGCATCCCGTTGAAGGAACAGATGATCCTGGCCGGGATAGAAGGGGCCGAAGACGCCCCCGCCGAAGGGCGCAAGGTGGCCGTGGATGCGGTGTTTGATTCCGTCTCCTTGGGCACCACCTTTCAGGACGAACTGGCCAAGGCGGGGGTCATTTTCTGTTCCATCTCGGAAGCGATCCGCGAACACCCCGAACTGGTGAAAAAATACCTCGGTTCGGTTGTGCCGGAGTCGGACAATTTCTATGCCACGCTCAACAGCGCGGTGTTTTCGGACGGGTCGTTCGTTTATGTGCCACCGGGGGTGCGCTGCCCGATGGAGCTGTCCACCTATTTCCGCATCAACGCGGAGAATACGGGCCAGTTTGAACGCACCTTGATCATCGCCGACAAGGGGTCTTATGTCAGCTATCTTGAGGGCTGTACCGCGCCGCAACGCGACACCGCGCAATTGCACGCCGCCGTGGTCGAGATCATCATTGAGGAAGATGCCGAGGTGAAATACTCCACGGTTCAGAACTGGTACCCCGGGGATGAAAACGGCAAGGGGGGGATTTACAACTTTGTCACCAAGCGCGCCGATTGCCGCGGTGACCGGTCCAAGGTGATGTGGACCCAGGTGGAAACCGGGTCGGCGGTGACGTGGAAATACCCGTCCTGCATCCTGCGTGGAAACGAGTCCCAGGGCGAGTTCTATTCCATCGCCATTGCCAACAACATGCAGCAGGCCGATACCGGCACCAAGATGGTGCATCTGGGCGCGAACACCAAATCGCGGATCGTGTCCAAGGGGATTTCGGCGGGCAAGGCGCAGAACACCTATCGCGGCCTTGTGTCGATGCACCCCAGGGCGAAGAACGGGCGCAACTATACCCAGTGTGACAGCCTTCTGATCGGTGACAAATGCGGGGCGCATACGGTGCCGTATATCGAAGTCAAGAACAACTCGGCCCGGGTGGAACACGAGGCGACGACCTCCAAGGTCGATGACGAACAGATGTTCTATTGCCGCCAGCGGGGCATGGACGAGGAAGAGGCCGTGGCCCTGATCGTCAATGGCTTTGCCAAGGAGGTGCTGCAAGCCCTGCCGATGGAATTCGCCATGGAGGCGCAGCAACTGGTGGCGATTTCGCTGGAAGGGTCGGTGGGATGATCGTTACAACCACCCCTTCGGTCGAAGGTCGGCCCATTTCCGCATATCACGGCATTGTCGTGGGCGAGGCGATTCTGGGTGCCAATGTGTTTCGCGATGTGTTTGCGGCCATTACCGATATCGTCGGCGGGCGCTCGGGCGCTTATGAGAAAGAGCTGGGCCGGGCGCGGGACGTGGCCTTGGGCGAGCTGGAAGAGCGCGCCGCCGAGAAAGGGGCCAATGCGGTTGTGGGTGTCGATCTGGATTACGAAGTGATCAACAACATGCTGATGGTGTCGGCCAGCGGCACCGCGGTGACGGTGGGATAAGTGGATCAGAACGCCTCGATAACACGCCCCGGGCTGACCTTTCCCAAACAGGAGGCCGAGGTGCTGCGCGCCGCCTATGCGGAGGCCACCACGATCCTTGAATACGGGTCGGGCGGGTCCACCGTGATGGCGGGCGAGATGACGGGCAAGCGGGTGTTTTCAATCGAAAGCGACGCGGATTGGGTGGCGATGATGCAGGGCTATTTCGCGGCCCACCCTCCGAAATCCGAGGTTGAGGTGATCCACGCCGATATCGGCCCCACCAAGGAATGGGGCCACCCGGCCAACCGCCGGGGGTGGAAGAAGTATGCCGGGTATTCTCTTGATATCTGGGAAAAATCAAAGATGGGCCAGCCCGATGTGGTGCTGGTTGACGGACGGTTCCGGGTGGGGTGCGCATTGGCCGCGGCCTTTCACACCAAGGCACCGCTGTTGCTGTTCTTTGATGATTACAAACGCCGCGACCATTACCACGTGGTCGAGGAATTTCTGGGGACACCCGAAAAGGTTGGCCGGATGGCCGTTTTCGAAGTGACCCCAACCCCGTTCCCGGTCGACCGGCTGGGATGGGTGATACGAATGATGACGCGGCCCTAACCGGGCGAACAGGATGACAAGGAAGACGAATATGTTGGAAATCAAAGGCCTGAAGGTCAAACTTGAAGAAGAAGACAAGCAGATCCTGAAAGGGGTGGACCTCGTGGTCAAGCCCGGTGAGGTCCATGCGATCATGGGACCGAACGGGTCGGGCAAATCGACCACCTCTTATGTTCTGTCGGGGCGCGATGGGTATGAGGTCAACGGTGGCACGGCCACGTTGGACGGTAAGAACCTGTTGGACATGGAACCCGAAGAGCGCGCGGCGGCGGGGCTGTTTCTGGCGTTTCAATACCCCGTGGAAATCCCCGGCGTGGGCAACATGACCTTCCTGCGCACCGCCGTGAATGCCCAACGCAAGGCGCGGGGCGAAGAGGAGATGAGCGCGACCGATTTTCTGAAAGAAATCCGCGCCAGGGCCAAGACCTTGAAGATCGACGCCGAGATGCTCAAACGCCCGGTCAATGTCGGCTTTTCGGGCGGCGAAAAGAAGCGCAACGAAATCCTTCAGATGGCGATGCTGGAACCCAGGATGTGCATTCTGGACGAAACCGACAGCGGGCTGGACGTGGACGCCATGAAGCTGGTCTCTGAAGGGGTGAACGCGTTGCGCAGCCCCGAACGCGGGTTCCTTGTTATCACGCATTATCAACGGCTTCTGGATCATATCAAACCCGATGTGGTGCATATCATGGCCGATGGGAGAATCGTCAAATCCGGCGGGCCCGAGCTGGCGCTTGAGGTGGAAAACAACGGCTATGCCGATATTCTGGCAGAGGTGGCGGCCTGATGTCTGCGATTCTGAAAGCGAAACAGGAGGCCGCGGCGGCGCGGGTCGGCAACATGGCGTTGCCCGAAGGCGCGGCATGGGCAAAACCCGCGCGCGAAGACGCTTTGGCGCGGCTCGCTGCCATGGGCCTGCCGTCGCGCCGGGACGAGTATTGGAAATACACCCGTCCCGACACGTTAACGGCCGCAGAGGCCCCGCAAGCGGCCACCTTTGAAAGTGGCGAGGCCCCGGTGTTCGATTCGGTGGACCGGTTGAAGGTCGTGTTCGTGGACGGTGTGTTTGATGCCCAGGCGTCGGACCCGCTGGACATGGCGGGGATCGAGATTGCCCGGCTTGCAGACAGCCCCGACCTGCTTTGGGCGCGTGACCTTTACGGCACATTGGAAACCAACGGTCAGACCCCGGTTGAACGCCCTCTGGCGGCATTGAACACCGCGCTGGCCAGTGATGGCGTGCTGATCCGGGTAACGGGCAAGGCGGTGCGCCCCGTGAGCCTGATCTATCGCCATGAGGCCAACGATTCGGATGTGATTCTGCACCATGTGATCAAGGTGGAAGAGGGTGCCGAATTCACCCTGTTGGAAAACGGCCCCGCAGCGGCGCGTTTCAACAAGGTGATGGAGGTCGAGGTCGCCGACAATGCCACGTTCCACCATGTGCGCGCGCAGGGGCGGGACCATGAGCGCCGCGCGGCCACCCATATCTTTGCCCGGCTGGGCAGGGAATCGGTGTTCAAGAGCTTTACCCTGACCGTCAATGGCGTGTTGACCCGCAATGAATGCGTGGTCGAGTTGACCGGTGACGACGCCGTGGCCCATGTGGCGGGGGCCGCCCTTGGGGATGGGGATTTCCATCACGACGACACGGTGTTCGTGACCCATGACGCGCTTAACTGCGAAAGCCGTCAGGTGTTCAAGAAGGTGCTGCGCAACGGCGCAACCGGCGTGTTTCAGGGCAAGATTCTGGTCAAGGAAGGCGCACAGAAGACGGATGGGTATCAGAAATCCCAATCGCTTCTTCTGGACGGGGACAGCCAGTTTCTGGCCAAGCCCGAGTTGGAAATCTATGCCGATGACGTGGCCTGTTCCCACGGGTCCACATCCGGTGCGATCGACGAAGAGGCGTTGTTCTATCTCAAGTCGCGCGGCGTTCCGGCGGGCGCGGCGACCGACCTGTTGACCCTTGCCTTTCTTACCGAAGCGGTTGAAGAGATCGAGGGTGAGGCGCTGGCCGAAGAGATTGTCAGTCGGCTTGAGGGCTGGTTGTCGCGGCATCGTCAGGGCTGATGTCTGTTGTTGCCGACATAATGGAAAGCTATCGCCGCCCGCGTCACGTGGTGCGGCGGTTGCTGGACATGGGGGCGCGGGAAGACCGGGCTTTGATCATCCTGATGGGCGCTTGCATCATCGTATTCGTGGCCCAGTGGCCGCGATTGTCACGCGAGGCGCATTTGCAGGGCAGTGATTTGCAGATGCAGTTGGCGGCGACGCTTTTTGCGTGGCTCTTCATCATGCCGCTGGTTCTTTATGGGCTTGGCTTTCTGATGTATCTTGTCCTGCGCGCCATGGGCGGCAGGGGCAGCGGGTTTGACGTGCGCATGGCGCTGTTCTGGGCGTTGTTGGCCAGTACGCCGCTGATCCTTCTTTCTGGTCTTGTTGCCGGGTTTGTCGGTCCCGGGGCGGGGTTGAACCTTGTTGGGGTGATCTGGCTTGTTTGCTTCCTTTGGTTTTTCCTCAGCGGGATGCGCGAGGCCTGGGCTGGCGGGGCTGGCGGAACCGGGGAGGCCGGGGAATCCGGGGGGAGAGCATGAACTGGAAAGAAGCGGTCCGCGAAACCCTGTTCACGCCAAAAGTGGCGGCGGAGCGGTTGATTGCGTTGAATTTGAACCATCAGATCCTGTGGAGCGCGGTGGTTTTGGTTGCGGTTCTCAATGCGCTGGTTGTTTCGCTGGGGATGCAGTTGATGCCGCCGGACCCCGAGGTATTGAAAATCATGCCCGCCGTGATGCGGTCGCCCGCGATGCTGGCCATTTTTATCGCCGGGGGGCTGGTCATCACCATTCACGCGCTTTATTGGGCCGGACGCATGTTGGGCGGGCAGGGGGCGTTGGGCCATGTGCTTGTGGTTCTGGCCTGGCTCCAGTTTCTGAATGTCGTGGTGCATGTGGGGTTGCTGCTCCTGTCCGGCCTGTCGCCGGGGGTGGCGGATACGTTGAGTTTCGTGGCATCGGTTTGGGGGATATGGATCCTGGTGGCTTTTCTGGACGCCGCCCACGGGTTCAACAACCCGATCCGCGCCATCGCGGTTCTGCTTCTAGCCTTTGGTCTGATGATGGCCGGTCTTTTTATTCTATCGGTCCTGATCGGGTCCACGGTGCCGGGGGGCGCATAAGCCATGTATGATGTGGATAAAATCCGGGCAGATTTCCCGATCCTTGGTCGCGAGGTCAATGGCAAGCCGCTGGTTTACCTTGATAATGGGGCCTCGGCGCAAAAGCCGCAGGTGGTGATCGACGCGGTCACCAGAGGATACGGCGAAGACTATGCCAATGTGCATCGGGGTCTGCATTACCTGAGCAACCTGTCGACCGAGAAATACGAGGCGGTGCGGGGTATCGTGGCGCGGTTTCTGGGGGCGGCGGATGAAAACGAAATCGTGTTTACGTCGGGCACCACGGAAGGCATCAACCTTGTGTCCTATGGCTGGGCTGCGCCGCGGCTCGAGGCCGGGGACGAGATCATCCTGTCGGTGATGGAGCACCATGCCAATATCGTGCCCTGGCATTTCCTGCGGGAACGCCAGGGGGTGGTGTTGAAATGGGTGGATGTGGACGCCAGCGGCGCGCTGGACCCGCAGGCGGTGCTGGACGCCATTACGCCGAAAACCAGGCTGATTGCAGTGACACAGTGTTCCAACGTGCTGGGCACCATGGTGGATGTGCGCAGGATCTGTCACGAGGCGCGGGCGCGGGGGGTTCCGGTATTGGTGGACGGGTCGCAGGGCGCGGTGCATGGCCCGGTGGACGTGGCCGATATGGGGGCGGATTTCTACGCGATTACGGGGCATAAGCTTTATGGTCCGTCCGGGTCCGGGGCGATCTATATCCGGCGCGAGCGGATGGATGAGATGCGCCCGTTCATGGGCGGGGGCGACATGATCCGCGAGGTCAGCAAGGACGCCGTCACCTATGCCGACCCGCCGATGAAATTCGAGGCGGGCACGCCGGGGATTGTCCAGACCATCGGTCTGGGTGTTGCGCTGGAGTATCTCATGGGGGTGGGCATGGACCGGATTGCCGCCCATGAGCAGGACCTTGCGGGTTATGCGGCCGAACGGTTTGCGGGGATCAACTGGTTGACTGTTCAGGGTCACGCGCCCGGCAAGGCGGCGATTTTCAGCTTTACCATGGAGGGTGCCGCCCATGCCCATGACATCAGCACGATTCTTGACAAGAAAGGTGTGGCGGTGCGCGCGGGGCATCATTGCGCGGGGCCGTTGATGGAGCATCTGGGCGTATCGGCAACCTGTCGCGCCTCTTTTGGCATGTATAACAGCCGCGCCGAGGTGGATGTGTTGTTTGAGGCGTTGGAACTGGCCCACAACCTGTTTGGGTGAGGGTGGGACGGCGCTGTTTCCTTCGGAAAGACGCCCCGCCCACCCTCCCATATCCTGCGCTCTGCTTGTGGTGGAGCATTTGGCCGATCATGTGTACCCCCGGCAGGTTAAAGCGTTTCCAGCTCTTGCTGTGATCCAACAATAGCTGGAAACGTTTTAGTTTTATGCGGCTTGGGGGAGTTGTCTTGATTTTTCGCATTGCGGGTTGGTGACCGGATAGATATACAGCGCCGCGAAGCACCCATAGCTCAGCTGGATAGAGTGTCGCCCTCCGAAGGCTGTTGTCAAGGGGTGTTTGTGTTGAATTTGAAATGAAAAAGAAAGAGATAACATAGGCTTACAGGATTTTCAACATTATTGGAAAATATGTTTGTCATCCGCGTAAGCACTGCGTAAGCAGATTGAGTTGTAAGACTCGTTAGCACCCGTAGCTCAGTTGGATAGAGCGCTAGCCTCCGAAGCTAGAGGTCACAGGTTCGAATCCTGTCGGGTGCGCCAATTTCCCACTATTTCACGAATAGGGATTGAAAACGCGGTTGAGGCGGGGAGCCGGGCAGCTGTCTCTCCAGACCGTGAGGTCGCGTAGTGTCAGGCATCTTATCCTGTCACGTTCCCACCTGAGGCCTTGCGCAATCGTTGCCTGTCCTCCTCCTGACAGCCCGAAAAAACCAATCCCCTGCAGGCCTTTCATCAGCCACGCGCAGACTGACTGGGGACGAACATCTCCATCGTGAAACCCAACAAAGAAGCAGGGCGAGACGAGGTGCTGCTGCGGGCAACAGCATCTGTGCGGTTCAATGGCTCCGGAAGGGGGAACCAATCCCCCGCGCGATCCATCCACTGACCTTGGTCAAAAGCGCTCTTAACGATCAACCCGCGAGGGGTCGGCTTACGCAAGCGTGCCGCCACGTGGATTCGGGGTCTGCCCCGAACGCAAGTGGTGATCGCGATCCCTTGAGACACTTCGGGTTCCTGTAACGCGCGGGGGATGGTCCCCCGCCTCCAGACAGGAGCCAAAACATGACCCGCACAGATGCATATGCCTTCGCTTCAAGCCTCGCTGCCACCCTGATGGTCTCTATCGTGGTGTTTCAGGCCGGAGATGGAACCTTCGGTGCCCTTCCTGCCGACGAG
>PDWJ01000722.1_pt1 | contig 47936 bp, 42 predicted proteins | sample 1430881 | NCBI WGS metagenome assembly PDWJ01 (sample SAMN01162460, study PRJNA174530) | Oral metagenome, whole genome shotgun sequencing project. | biome: Marine environment; feature: Marine mammal; material: Swab sample of the gingival sulcus; isolation source: swab sample of gingival sulcus...
TGAGAATTTAACACAAGTTGAAATTGCAGAATTTATTGAAATTGATAAAATGATGAATTCAAATGTAATTCGTAAATTAATAGAGAAAAAACTATTAAACAGAACTGAACATAAAATAGATACAAGAGCCAAAGTCATAAAATTAACAGAAAAAGGAATTGAAATATTAAAAAAAGCAATTGTAGAAGTTGAGAAATTTGATGAATTATTTTTCGGAAAAGTATCGAATAAAAAATTGTTTAATAACGAATTAGAAACTATATTGAAAAAATAACTGGCTATAATACAACAAGACTATAAGCGGTCTGAAAGACCCGGCGTGTAGTCAAGGTTGAACTACCTCCCGGGTCAAAGCGAGTATCTATGCACTTAATAAGGGTTTTAGAAGTTTTTGGCTAAGGTTTTAGCCTATATATTGCTTTGCTTGGGACATATATTGAAGCATTTACCGCTACGTTATCGTATCTTTTAAGCAAAAAAACACTTTTTTTGTATAAAGTCAAAAGTAGGGGCAATACTTTCCCGGTGCGCCTGCAAAGACGTAAAAAACGGAAGGTTTAATAAAAAAGTTTTTGCAGTAAAATAAACCCGTTCTCTGCCGGAGAACGTATGCGCGGCAGCTCTTCAACACTTATCATTCTGCCTTGTTTGCAATGTGGACACTGCTTGGCATCAAAGCCTATAGGTCGGATAATTCGCTCTGCCTTTGTTTCTGCTTTCCGGGAAGTTTCTCTAACTCGCATTATTATCTTCAAGACTTGATGACCACGAAGTAGCATCGCAGATAATAATACGGGTTAAACACATAAAAAAACAGCTTCTGCCAATCGGTTTACTTTTAAGCCGGCAATAAGGATTGTTTTTTATTCATAGCTCCCGGTATGGTTATTGAAATAAAGGCAATGAAAGACCCGGAACCGGGAAAAGACTCCGGGCGAAATGCAAATGGTGAGTTATGAACGGCGCAGTCCTTACATAAGTAATAAAAATTCAATTGCATAAAGAAAATTTATCTCTTATGAACCAAAAAGTACTTTTTTATATCGGCATTATAAGTTTATTAAGCATTTTTTTTGCTTGTAGGCATTCAAACTATACAAATATTGAACAAGAATTAAGGGCAAATTGGCAGTTTAAACAAAGTGATTTGCATGATTGGCACACAGCAGATGTTCCCGGTTGCGTACATTCCGATTTACAAAAACATCAACTCATCCCCGACTATCTGACTGATGATAATGAGCAAAAAGTGCAGTGGGCATCACAGAAAAACTGGGATTACAAAACACATTTTTCGCTTGACGATAAAATCCTCAGCAAAAAACATATAGATTTAATATTTAAAGGTTTAGATACTTATTCCGAAGTGTTTTTAAACGATAGTTTAGTGCTGACAAGCGACAATATGTTTCGGGAATATAAAGTTGATTGCAAAGCTCTCTTGAAAAAAGAAAATAGTTTATTGATAAAATTCAAATCTCCGATTACAGAAGCTGAAAAAGCAAGCAAAAAATACGCATACGAATTTGACGGCGGCACAAAAGTATTTAGCCGAAAAGCCGGATTTCAATACGGTTGGGATTGGGGTCCGAAAATAACAACTTGCGGTATCTGGCGACCGATAGTAATAAGGGCTTACGACTTAGTCGAAGTTACGGATATTCAACTTATAAATAAATCAATTACACAAAAAGAAGCAATAATTTGTGCAAATATCACCCTTAACTCGCTTGCCGAAACAAAGGGGAAAATCAGCATCTCTAATGAAAACAAAAGCTTAATTGCAAAAGACATATCATTAAAGAAAGGGCTAAACAAGTGCACACTTAGGTTTAAAATCGAAAATCCCGTATTATGGCAAACCAATGGACTTGGCAAGCCTTTTTTATACGATTTTACGATTGATTTAAAGCTGGGCAATGCGATTGCAGAAAGCAAAACCCAAAGACACGGTATCAGAACCATTGAGCCCTGACACGAGTCAATAAAGAAGATTATAAAAACATTATAGCGGAAGCCCGAAAGATGAATATAAATATGCTGAGAGTTTGGGGCGGAGGAATTTACGAAAACGATATTTTTTATGAGCTATGCGACGAAAACGGAATACTCGTTTGGCAAGATTTTATGTTTGCCTGTGCAATGTATCCGGGAGATTCTGCTTTTATTAAAAACGTAGAAACCGAAGCAAGACAAAATATTAAGCGGCTGAGAAATCACCCTTGCTTGGCGCTTTGGTGCGGAAACAACGAAGTTGATGAAGCATGGCATAACTGGGGCTGGGCAAACAAATACAATAAACAAGATTCGGCAAAAGTGCGTCAAGGCTATGAAAACATCTTTATGAAATTGCTGCCCGACTTGGTTTCCGACTTAGATTCCGGGAAAGCATACAGGCATTCCTCCCCGACTTTCGGACGCGGCAACAAAAACTACAAACACAGAGGCGATGCTCATGATTGGTATGTCTGGCATGATGCAAAACCCTTTGAACATTTTGAAAAAAACGTTCCGCGCTTTATGAGTGAGTTCGGTTTTCAGTCTTTGCCGGCAATGCACAGCATCAAAAAATTTGTTACAAAAGGTGCAATCAATTTGAAAAATGCCTCTTTGAAAAATCATCAGAAACATCCGCGCGGCAATCAACTGATTAAACAGTACATGCAAAACGACTATTTTATTCCCGAAAAATTTGAACATTTTGTGTACCTCAGCCAATTGATGCAAGCCGAAGGAATAGCAAAAGCCATTGAAGCACACAGACGTTCATGGCGCACCAATGAAGAAAGCCCGCATTGCGGCGGCAGTTTATTTTGGCAATTAAACGATTGTTGGCCCGCCGTTTCATGGTCGGCAATTGATTATTACAAAAATAAAAAAGCCTTGTATTATTTTTCAAAGAAAGCTTTTGAAAAGCTGCTGATATCCGGTGAAATTACTCAAAATGAATTAAAGGTTTTTGTCGTTTCGGACAGCTTAATCGATTTTGACGCACACCTACAGATTCAAACAAAAGATTTTAAAGGAAATATCATTTTTTCGGAAGAAAAACCGGTGCAAATAAAAGCAAATACAAGCAAAATATATGCAAATATTGCCTTGCATACACTATTCAAAAACAATTCTGCCGAAAATATTTTTTGTGAAATAAAACTGTTAAAAGGCAAAGAAATACTCGGCAGTAAGATTATATATTTTTGCAAAACCGGCGATTTACAGCTAAGCCCCGCAAAGCCAAAAATAGTTACGACACAAAAATCAGATAAAGAACGAATTATACAAATATCTTCCGATGTCTTACTAAAAAACATTTATCTTGATGCCGGTGCCGATGCAGAGTTCAGCGACAATTTCTTTGATGTTTTGCCCGGAGTAAACTATACTGTCAAATTAAAATTTCGTTCAAATGCGAAAAACCCGGGCGAAAAAATCCGTGCTTTCAGCTTTGCGGATATAAAAAATTAACTCGCATTTCAAGACTTTTGAAAAAGTAAAACCAAGAATCTAACTTTACAGTCGCAAATGCAGATGCAAAAACTGCAAATTTCTCAAAGATGCCAAAGCGCTATACAACAGCAATTTACGAATTTAGTTAGATGAAATTTCTTTCACTATATTTATTGTATTTTTTCTCTAAAAAGATTAAATTTGTAAAATATAAAGTACGGCTCAAGGCGTAATGTATTTTGAACATTTATGCTTTAAAACTGTCCTGCCATATATACTTATTCCAATGTGCAATTAAAATAAAACCCGAATCGTGATAATGCCTTCCGATAAAGATTATAAAGAGACCAAACAGATAATGCTTGGAAAGAAAAAAATTAGACCGGAATTCAAATTGCTTGCAGATTGGATTGACAAAACTTATGGAGTTAAGACTGTTAATATCTACTATGATACTATTGATAATGGGAAAAGACCAAGATTAGAAATTTGCTTTGAACATTCAAAGGATGAGGCTCTATTTGCAGGAAAAAATAGATTCGGTTTTGATGCAAATAAGCAAAAGGCAATTGGTGAAAAATTTAAAAAAATTTTGAAAGACCAAGAAGTGAAACAAGAAAGAAAACTTGATAAAATAGACACTTCAAGATATAAAACAAAGAATGTTTGGGTAGTTTATGGAAACTTTGAATCTGTAGCAAAAATAGAAGCCAATGAAAGTATTCCGGAAACAGCTATCAACGCTCTTAAAAGTGAATTTAACAATAAAGATATTTGGGGAATATCGAGGGCTTTTTCAAGAGTAACTATTTTTTTATATACAGATGATCAGGTAAAAAAATACGAGAACTCAGAAGTGCATAAAGAATGGACAGATAAATATTATAAATTGCTCATACAATATGACGAATTTGGATATTTCAAAAGAGAAGCCTTTGCTGTTTATTTGGACAGTAAAGAAAACTTTGATAATAACTACAAAAGTAATTGGTACTATTATTATAAATAAGAGGGCAACTTTGCCCTTAATACAACAGAACACTATAAGCGGTTTGAAAAAACGTCATGTAATCAGCTTGAACAATATTTCTTGATAGCTTTGTTTGCTATTTCATAAACATAAATTAGCACTGAAGATAATAAGCTGAGCTAATCCGGTTTATAAAAATCTTTACAAAAGCCAATTTAAAACAGCTGAATATCGGTTACATTTGACAAGTCGGTTTCGTAAGGCTGAATTTGCTTATTTTTATATGTCTTTAAGCTGAAATTTTCTCCGTCAAACATACCAAAAGTAAAATGCACCAACCAATCGCCCAAGTTTATATGCTTTGATTTTTGCCCAATATCTAAGATGAATGGAAAATGCCTGTGCCCAAAAATAAAATAGTCAAAATGTTCCTTTTCTAACACATTTTTGCTGTGCAATATCAACAACTCTTTGTCGGTTCCGTAAAATTTATATTGTTTTTCTTTTTTGCGCCTGCCATGCGACCATTGTTCTGCAATATAAAAGGCAAAATTTGGGTGCAAACGCGTAAAACACCATTGCAAGAACTTGTTTGTAAATATTTTTTTTAAGAATTTATAATTTCGGTCTCCGGGACCTAAGCCGTCTCCGTGCGCAATATAAAATTTCTTCCCGCCTATATTTGTTTTCAATTTTTGATGTAAGATTGTTATGCCAAGCTCATTGCTCAAATAATCTTTCATCCATATATCATGGTTTCCGGTAAAAAAAACAATGTTTATTCCCGCATCCGACAATTCGGCAATTTTTCCCAAAAAGCGGACATAACCTCTCGGGACTACCGATTTGTATTCCCACCAAAAATCAAAAATATCACCCACAAAATATACCGTTTCCGCATCATTTTTTATCGTATTAAGCCACTCTACAAGCAGCTTTTCTCTCTGCAAACTTTTTTTGCGATTTGGCAATCCGAGATGAATGTCGGAAATAAAATATGTTTTTCGACTCGTCATCGGCAACAAATATAATTATTCTGTGAGCGATTTGTTTCTCTTTTTAAAAGAAATCTTAGTAGCCGTATATTTCGCTTAATTTTTTGCCCAATAAATCACCGCGCAAATTTATTGCAATAATTTTTCCTTCCGGGTCTAACAAAAAATTCGCCGGAATACCTCGCACGCCGTAAAGGGCAGCCGGCGCACTATTCCAATATTTTAGATCGCTGACATGTGTCCATGTTTCAAGCCCGTCTGCTTTTATGGCTTTTAGCCACTCATCTTTCGATTTATCCAAAGAAACCTGATAAATTGTAAAACCGGATTTTTTATATTTGTTGTAGTTTTGCACAACGACCGGATTTTCCTTTCTGCAAGGAGGACACCACGAAGCCCAAAAATCAAGCAATACATAATTGCCTCTCAACGAAGATAACTTCACATTTTTACCTTCGGGGTCGGGCAAATCAATATCCGGAGCATTGTTTCCTTTTCTCAGTGCCGGCGGATTTTTTGTCAGGTAGTCGTGCAAACCTTTTACAAAACTTGATTTCGGGTATAAGGCATATAAAGAATTATCAACTTTTGTGAACAACTCTCTATCTTCATGAATGTCAAAAACGCTTGCATTTCTGCCCAGTTGCTGATAAAGCGCAATGATTGCCGCTGTTGATTGCTTATTTTTATTGATGAACTCTGTTGAATAGGCTTTATGTTTACCAATAACACGACGCGATTCTTCGTTTATCATTTTAACCAAAGCATCTTGGTCTTCACTTCCTTTTTTTGAAATATAAATTTTGTTTAAGGAATCCAAACTTTCAAAAGTTTTATCCAATTGCTTATACAAAGTTTGCAATAATTTTGAATCTTCGGAACCTTCTATCGTATAACTTGACCTAAAATCTTTGGCATCGGCATTAATCGTAATTTTTTTCAAAGAGTCGACAATGAAAATTATTTGCTCGTTTTTACCGTCAATACGAAGTCCGTATAACTCAGGCGCATCGGTATTCCCCGTAAAGCTGAAAGAACCGTCTTCCGGAAGAGTAACTGTGTCGGTTGAGACTGTTTTTTGCGGCAAATATTTGTCTAAAATAAGTTTGAGACCTTGCCCGTTATTAATTTTTCCGGAAATTTTAAAACCGGCAGTATCCGAGTTTTTACAAGCAGCAAAAACCGATACGATTACCAAAAATGAAATAATTTTTCTCATAATTCAGAATTTTATAAAGACAAAAACTGACACACATTTGACTTTCTCTTATCGGATTTTCGGCATTTAATACATATATATAAGGAGTAAATACGAAAGTCAAAAATTTATGCCCGCAAAAATAATAATATTTCTTATTGAAAAAATTATTGTTTTTCCTGACTTTATCGCTTCCGCACTCCCCCATAAATGCAGCACCTTTTTGGCAGCTGTTTATGCTTTTACCATTTCAAAAACAGCTTTGGTAACATTCATTGCACTGTCTGCTATTTCGGCAATGCTTGCGTCTAACATATAACAAGGTGTTGTTGCAACTTTATATTTTTCATCGACAAACACTTCGCCAATTCCGGTTTCGGTATGCTTTGCGCCCATATTTTTAAGCGCATCGGCGGTTCCTTTATCTTGTCCTATGGTTACATTAACCCCTTGCAAAACCTTGGCAACAATTGCCGGAGAAATACAGAGTGCGCCAATGGGTTTGCCTTGTGCAACCGCATCTTTAATTGCCTTTTCAAGATCGGGAAGCACCGTGCAGTTTGCTCCGTCAAAGGCAAAAGAGGACAAGTTTTTTGCTGCGCCAAAACCGCCCGGCATCATCAATGCGTCAAAATCTTGCATGTTTAATTCCGAAAGGGGCTTAATATTTCCTCTGGCGATACGTGCAGCTTCAAGCATTACATTTCGTTTTTCGCCGGTTTCTTCTCCGCTTACATGATTAATAACATGGTGTTGCTCAATATCCGGAGCAAATATTTGCATTGTTCCGCCGTTTTTTATTACGGCATACATTGTCATTACCGCCTCATGAATTTCGGCACCGTCGTAAACACCGCATCCGGCGAGTATAATTGCTACTTTGGGAGATTTTTTCATAACTTTTCAATTTATTATAAACTATAATTGCTTATTTTTGTGTGTATATTTTTACAAAATAATTCGGGTTAAAGATAAAAAATAAGTTTATGAAAACAAAATTAGTATTTATTCTCGGCATCGTTTTGCTTTATGCCTGTTCTGAGGTGAACAATAAAACTTTTACGAACGAAAAAAACGGAAAAAAAGAATTAATCGGAACATGTACTCGATCAGGCTTTGACCAAAAAGAGTTTGCTGCATGGTTTAAGCCGGAGTATGAAAGCTATATGCCGGATGCCGAAACTATTGAAAAACTTAAAAAACATTCTTTTAAAAAAATCGGCATAAAAATTATTTTCGGCACTTGGTGCGGCGACAGCAGAAGAGAGATGCCTCGTTTTTATAAAATAAAGGACATGGCAAATATGCCTGAAAACAGTATATCTTTAACGGCTGTTGACAGCGACAAAAATTCCGGCGACTCGGCATTAAAGAATATTGAATTTACGCGCATTCCCACTTTTATTTTTTATAAAAAAGGAAAAGAAATTGGGCGCATTGTTGAAAGTTGTGAAGCAAGTTTAGAAAAAGATATGCTTGCAATTTTAGAAAAGGAATAAAAAAAAGCCGTTTTTTTCGGCTTTTTTTATTTCTAAATCAGTTTGCAGTCATTTTTTCTTGATGAAAAATTTTTTTAATTTTTTCATCCAACTCATCAATAGAAAAAGGCTTTTCAATAAATTCATTGAAACCCTCATTTTTGTACGTTTGATTAAAGTCTGAAGAGAATCCGCGATTAATCATTGCTATAACCGGGATTGCATTAATCGGAAAATCAAATTTCCTACGAATATGCTCTATGGTTTCAAAGCCGTCAAATTCAGGTAGTTCCAAATCGAGTAAAAGCAAATCAAAAGTGCCGTTTTTTAAAGCAAAAATCACATCATAACCATTTTCGACAGTTTCATAATCCCAATTGAGCACCGTTAAAATTTCTTCCATAATTTTTCGGCTCGGCTTAAAACTTTCTGCCAATAAAATTTTTTTATGTTTCTTTAAACTCACTTTTTATTTTTTTGTTTAGCATTAATTAAACATAATTTATGCCGTAAATCCCTTTGACTACTTTACATTACTATACATACTGTCCGGTAAAAATGACATTCATCAAAAAAAATTTTACTTTACTTTACGGATATATTTTTCTAAAAAACTGATAATAAAATTTATAGAAAAATGTTAAAAAAAATAATAAAAACAGGAAAATTCTTGTGTTTCAAAAAAAAATACACATTTTAAAAAATAAATTTCGTCATAATATAATTCATTCTTAAATTTACGTGTTGGTAAAAGGAAATTTTATTTATTTGTGTAATTGTTTTTTTTAGTTTATTTTTACCAAAATTACACGAAATTTTAAATTTTAAAGCGAAAAAGAAGACACGAATTTGAGTAATAAAAAAAGAAAAACATGAAAAATAATCGTTTTGTATCGTTCATACTTATTTTTACAATCAGCTTATTTACAGTTAATTTGCGTGCACAAACGCCTAAAATGATTTTAGTAGAAGGCGGCACTTTTATGATGGGCACCAACTCCGGTTTGCCGGAAGAAAAGCCCGTTCACAAAGTAACGGTAAAATCTTTTTATATTGCAGAAACTGAAGTAACAGTTGGAGAATATAAAAAATTTGCCGCAGCTACCGGAAAATCAATGCCGGAACCGCCGGACAAAGAGTGGATGGACACGCATAAATATACTCAAATGTTTTATGTTTCTTCCGGAAAACAATGGTGGGGCTGGGAAGCAAACTTCCCCATGCAGCACGTAAATTGGTATGATGCTGTTGCCTATTGCAATTGGTTGAGCAGCCAAAACGGCTTGGAAAAATGTTATGTAAAAAATGTTGACGGAGGTTGGGATTTTGATAAAACAAAAAACGGCTATCGTTTGCCTACGGAAGCCGAATGGGAATTTGCCGCAAGAGGCGGAAACAAAAGCCAAAACTTTACATACAGTGGCAGTAACAACATAAACGAAGTTGCTTGGTATGACGAGAGTTCTAAATTATCCGGACCAAAAGCCGTTAAAACAAAAAAAGCAAATGAACTCGGTATTTATGACATGAGCGGGAATGTTTGGGAATGGTGCGGAGACTATTATCAATCCGGATTTTACGCAAAATCACCGACCGACAACCCTTTTTGCAGCAGCCCCATGCCTTACAGGGTAATTCGCGGAGGCTCTTGGCATTACAGAGACGAATTGGCTAAACTAACAAGTAGAGACGGACCAAAAGCAGGGAAAACAAATTACAATTTCGGTTTTCGATTAGCTAAAAACCAATAAAATTATTTTAAAAAGCGATTTTTTCCGAATCGCTTTTTTTAGATAAAAAAGAGTATGACACGAAATATTTTTCTTTTCGGTTTTCTTATTTTGCTTGTGTTTTCTTGCACCAAAGATAAAAAAAACACAGAAAAAGCCCTGCTTGCCAAATATTTAGAAGAACACAATATTAAAGAAGACCCGCAAGGCAGTGGTTTGTATGTGCTTGAAACCGGCTTTTCGACTCATCAAACCGGACAGCTTAGTCCGGAAGCCGGTGATACGGTAGTCCTTATATATAAAGGGTATTTGCTTGCCGACCCGAAAGTTGTTTTTGATGAAAGAACTTTAGAAAAACCTTTAAAATATGTATATTTAAAAGACGCTGTCATACCCGGTTGGGAGGAAGCAATCGGCTTGATGAAAAAAAACACGCCGGCACTTATTATAATCCCGTCCAAATTAGCATATAAAGGAAAACATACCGGCATGATTCCACCTTATTCCACCTTAATTTTTGAAGCAAGAATAATTGACATTATAAAACCGACATCAACGTTTTGAACACCAAAAACTCCGTAAAGAAGATTGTTATTACCGGTCCGGAATCAAGCGGTAAATCGACTTTAGTCAAAGAACTTGCCGCCTATTACAACACAAAATACTATCCGGAATATGCAAGAACTTATACCGAAAATTTAAGTCGTAAATACCATTTTGAGGATCTTGTCCATATTGCAAAACGGCAAATAAAGGAGCTGTCCGACACAAATATCGACAAGGCAAACCGGTTTATCTTCTATGATACCGGTTTAATTATTACAAAAATTTGGTTTGAGCTTGTTTTTAAAACCGTTCCCGATTTTCTCATAAAATCATTGGAAGAAATTAAGATTGATGCTTATTTGTTATGTTATCCTGATTTAGTTTGGCAAGCGGACAAAGTCCGAGAGAACAGCGGCAGTATGCGTTTTAAATTATTTGACAGATACCGGCAAGAAATTCAAAATTATAAGTGTAAGTATTTTATTATCAAAGGAAAAGGGCTTGCTCGATTTTCTGCCGCACAAAAATATTTATCTTCGGCATATTGTTTGTAGTTTATTGGGAAACTTAAATCAAAAAACAAAATAAAGGAACAATGAAAAATACTCTTAAACTTTTTCTTTTAACAGCAATATTATTATTCTCGGCTTCTTTTATTCCGAATAAAACAAAAGCCCAAATTACTTATAACGATAATATTGACGAGAACAGATTGGTATATTGGTTCTATGTCGGTGTAAGAGAAAAAGAAAATTCAGAAACCGGCTATGTTAGTTATGACCTTCAATTAAAAGGGAATAAAGTTCAACACGGCTCACAAAAAGATTATGACAGAAACCTCTGGAAATATTTAGGCAACGGTCAAAAAATGGCAATAGGTCCTTTTAATGAATACGAAGAGGCAAAAAAAGCCCTTTTCTTTTATAAATTAAAAAAAGAACCGGTAGAATTAGACTCTACTTTCAGCCCGGATCAAACCGTATTCTGGTTTGTGCTTCACGTAAACAGAAGACCTCGTTCAAATTCTTATCAACTGATTAGAAAACCGGGTGCCATTGCTTCCGGAACTTATCAAGATTTTGAAGTTTTCTTAAGAGAAAACCTTATGATGCGTGTAATGACGGTAGGACCTTTTATTTATATGCCTGAAGCGGAGGAAGCAAAACGTATTTATCGTCTGCATTAATTCAGATTAAAAAAATTATTGTTTACAAAAAAAGCTGCCTGAAAATTCGGCAGCTTTTTTTATTTTACGGTAAGCAAAACATCTGCCGTATCATTCACAACAACAGTATCTTTCTTCATTGCATATCCAATACTGTCTAAACGTTTTTTATAAGCCTCTTTTATCTTATTATAATCTGCCATATTTTCTTGTTTAACGGGTTTCACGGGCGGCGCTTTAAGATGCAAAGGATTGATATTTTTACCGTTCTTCCATACTCTGAAATCTAAATGCGGACCTGTTGACAAGCCGGTTGAGCCTACATATCCGATAATTTGCCCTTGCTTTACTCTCACGCCGGCATGAATGCCTTTGGCAAAACCCCGCAAATGCAAATATCCGGTTGAATATACGCTGTTATGCTTAATTCTTACAAAATTACCGCCGCCTCGCGTATAATATGCTTTTTGCACCACACCGTCGCCGAGGGCATAAACGGGTGTTCCGGCAGGAGCAGCATAATCAACACCCAAATGCGGGCGTACAATTTTCAAAATCGGATGTTTGCGCGCATAAGAAAAACCGCTGCTAATTCTGGAAAATTTCAAAGGAGCTTTCAAAAAGGTCTTTCTCAAACTTGTTCCGTCAATATCATAAAAACTTTCAATACTGTCTTGGACAAAAGGTATGGCATATATTGTGTCGCCGTAATGTTCAAAATATGCCGCAATGATTTTTCCGTATCCGATAGAAGTGTCGTTTACAAATTGCTCCTCATAAATTAATTTAAACTTATCATTTTTTTGCAAGCCGAAAAAATCAACCGTCCACGCATAAATATCCGACAAGTCATTGGCTAAAACCGGTTTTACGCCGGCATCTTCCATGGCAAACCACAGGTTAGAGTTTATTACTCCGCCGGTTTCTTTCACGACAACTTCCACTTTTTTGTGCCCCTCATAAATATTAACGCTATCTTTTAAGTCAAAAACAATATAATCCGTTTTGTTTTTTTCATAAATAAAATAATCAACCGTATGCAAGGAATCTTTTTGCATAAATAAGGTATATTTTTGCCCGCTTTTTATTTTTCTGACATCAAAAACATCTTTAATCTTTTGAAGAACCTTTTGCAATTTATTGCCTATGTGGTATTTCGAAAAAATAGCCCCTAAGTAGTCGTTCAACTCCACAACATCCGATTTTATGATATAATCATCCGACTTTATGCCGTATAACAAAGTTTCTTTCGGTTTTGTTACTTTCTTAAGCTCTATATTTTCAGTTTTCGGCGGCTGCGCATTTTTTGAGTTTTTATAAAAGATAAAATAATATCCGCCTCCGAGAATAAAGACAAGTATAGTTGTAATTATCAGTACTTTTTTTGTCATGTTTCACACTTTTGGCACAAAAGTAAAATAATTCAATAAAACCCATAATAAATTATTCTTGTCAATAAAAAAACAAGGGTTTGAAAACCGAATTTCCCAAAAATAACAGACAAGGCTGAAATTTTATAACTTTTATTTTCTTTTTTAGAGAAATAAAGATATATTTATGTTTTTTTAATTCTTAAATTTTATAATATGAAGAAGTTAAAGTTTTTATTCAGTATGTTCGCATTGTTTTTACCGAATTTGATTTTTGCCGGAGAAGCAGATTTGGTAATCCCCGAAGCAATTAAGGAAAGCCCTTTGTTGATTTGGGGATTTATTTTTACCTTCCTCGGTATCGCTTTTGGCTTTTGGCAATATGCCCGAGTCAAAAAAAACAAAGCACATGCTTCTATGCTTGACGTAGGAAAAGTGATTTACGGCACATGCAAAACGTATTTGCAACAGCAAGGACGATTTTTGGTTGTTTTATTTATTATTATCACAGCCGTAATAGCTTTTTATTTCGGATTTTTGAAAGAAGTTCCCTTTGCCGGTGTTGCCATGATTATCGGTTGGACAATTATCGGTATTTTAGGCTCCTATGCCGTTGCATGGTTCGGAATAAGAATTAATACTTTGGCAAACAGCAGAATGGCTTTTGCATCACTAAAACGCCGCCCCCTCAAGTTGTTGAATATTCCTTTGGATGCGGGAATGAGTATCGGAGTTATGCTCGTAAGCATTGAATTGACAATGATGCTTGCCATTTTATTATTTGTGCCCGGAGAATATGCCGGCTACAGCTTTATTGGTTTTGCCGTAGGCGAATCACTTGGAGCAAGTGCTTTGCGTATTGCCGGCGGTATTTTTACAAAAATAGCCGATATCGCATCCGACTTAATGAAAGTAGTTTTTAAAATCGGCGAAGACGACCCGAGAAACCCGGGTGTGATTGCGGATTGTACCGGTGATAATGCCGGCGACAGTGTTGGTCCCTCAGCTGACGGCTTTGAAACATATGGTGTAACCGGTGTTGCGCTTATCAGCTTTATTATACTTGCCGTAACAGATGTGCAAGTGCAAATTGATTTGCTTATATGGATTTTTATCATGCGTATTATGATGGTTGCCAGCTCAATAGGGGCTTTCTACATCAATAACTTCATCAGCAAACTAAAATATGCCCAAAAAGATGATTTAGATTTTGAAAAACCGCTTACTTGGTTGGTTTGGATAAGCTCTCTTTTATCCATTGGTTTAAGTTTTATCGTAAGCAAGTGGTTACTCGGCTCTTATGAAAATGATTTGTGGCTAAAACTTGCCATTATTTTCAGTGTGGGAACTTTGGCTGCGGCATTAATTCCGGAGTTTATTAAAATATTTACCAGTCCCAAATCCAAACATGTAAACGAAGTTGTGCAATCATCTAAGGAAGGCGGTGCCTCTTTAAATATTTTATCCGGTTTGGTATCCGGAAACTTCAGTGCTTTTTGGATCGGTATCGTATTTTTCGGTCTGATGTTTATTGCCTATTGGGCAAGTATGGGACTGGATGTATATATGGGCTATGAAGCTATTTTTGCTTTTGGTTTGGTTGCTTTTGGAATGTTGGGTATGGGACCTGTTACAATTGCCGTAGACAGCTACGGACCGGTTACCGATAATGCGCAATCGATTTACGAACTTTCTTTAATTGAAGAAACAGAAGGCATTGAAGCCGAAATTGAAAAAGACTTCGGATTTAAACCCGATTTTGAAAAAGCAAAATATTATCTGGAAAGCAATGACGGTGCGGGCAATACCTTTAAAGCAACGGCAAAACCGGTGCTTATCGGGACAGCCGTAGTCGGTGCCACCACCATGATTTTCTCGCTTATTCTTTTAATAAAAGGCGAGTTGGGTGTTGACCCCGTGAATATATTAAATCTTCTGAACCCCTTTACAATACTTGGTTTCTTATTGGGCGGTGCTGTAATCTATTGGTTTTCGGGAGCTTCTATTCAGGCAGTTACTACCGGCGCCTACAAAGCCGTTGAATATATTAAAGCAAATATAAAACTTGACCCCAATGCACCGAAAAAAGCGTCGGCGGAAAGTTCCAATAAAGTCGTGCGAATTTGTACGCAATATGCTCAAAAAGGAATGATAAACATATTTATTGCTATTTTTTCTTTTGCATTGGCTTTTGCCTTTCTTGCAGCACCTGCCGGAACAAATGCGCCGGTTTCATTATTTGTGAGCTATTTAATTTCCATTGCATTTTTCGGATTGTTTCAAGCTGTGTTTATGGCAAATGCCGGCGGTGCATGGGATAATGCAAAAAAAGTTGTTGAAGTTGATATGCAAGAAAAAGGAACTCCTTTGCACGATGCTACCGTAGTGGGCGATACTGTGGGCGACCCTTTCAAAGATACATCTTCGGTTTCGCTAAACCCCATTATTAAGTTTACAACTTTATTCGGATTGCTTGCAATGGAAATCTCAATTGCCGAAAAATTCAGAGATTTTGCCCCCTATTTGGGTGTTGCATTTCTGCTTGTCGGATTGTATTTTGTTTATCGCTCATTCTTTAATATGAGAATTTCATAATAATTTATAGTTTCAATAAAATCCTTATATTTTTTGTAGAATGAGCAGACCTCAGGGCTTTTTAAAAGTCTCTGAGGTCTTTTTTAAAAGCCTCGAAATACGGAATAAGAAAGGTCAAAATAAACCCTCCGAACAATTTCGGCAAATATCAATTTGCTTTCTGTTCTTTAACAGTTGTTTTCTGAAAGAAATGCTTTTTTCGTTATTATTAATTTCGGCAAATTTTAAAGGGCTTAAAACTCCTGCCGAATATTGAGCATCTTTGTCGAAACAGCAAGGAAGAACATGCCCCTTGTTGCTAATAACCGAAGTTGTCCACAACCTTTTGCAATGATTTTTCAGCTTGCTTTTTATCACATATTTGCCTTGCTTGTTTTTTTTATAACGGGCATATTTTTCAATACTCGGAATGATATTCGTATTATTTTCAAAGTCATAAATTTGTGCCGACTTAAATTCTAACTTATCGACTTTTAACGTTCGGCAAAGTTTTTTCATTCCGTCCATTTCATCTTCGTTATATCTAAAAACCAAAAACTGAATAACAATTAAAGGTGTTGCAGATTGCAAGCGTTCTTTTGCGGACACAATATTTTTTATGCCGGAGATAACCTTGTTAAAATCACCCCCTTTTCGATATTTCTCATAAGTTTCCGGACTGATGCCGTCCAAAGAAATAATTAATTTGTCCAGCCCGGAAAGCACAACCTTTTGCGCCGTATTTTCATCTAAAAAATGTCCGTTTGTTGAAATTATGGTAAAAAGTTTGTTTTTTAAAGAGGCATAATCAATAAAATCAAAAATTTCTTTATTTAGAAAAGGCTCTCCTTGAAAAAATAACTGAACATTCATTAGATAGGGTGCCAATTCGTCAATGATATTTTTATACAAAGCAAAAGGCATGTTTCCGCTTTGCCGGGACAAAACACCCGTGCCGCGCGGACACTCGGGGCATTGCAAATTGCAGTTTGCGGAAGGTTCTACGGATATTCCGGCGGGATAGCCCCAACGCCGGGGCGTTTTAAATAATACCGAAAAAAGATAGCTTAGGTAAACAAGCAAAAAATTTAAGAGTTTTTGCAAGCTAAGTTTTTTTATAAAAAGGAAATTGTATTTTTTTTTTAACAGCATATATTAAGCCCTTAGCTTCAAGCAGTAGATGCAATATTTTTATACAACAAATTTATAAAATAATTCTTTTGTCCGTTTATACTTTCTAAAATATTTCACGAACACCCTGCCCCTTTTTCTCCAAGAGCGATTTGGCAATAATATGCAAAATATCAAAGCGAAAAGCGATCTTTCCCGGAATAAGCCGAACTGTCGCCGTCAAAAAGCGTTTTATAGCCTTAGTCAAGATGAAGCATGCTCATTTCTGCCATCCGCAAATAAAAAAAGAGACAAGAAGAAAGCAAAAATAGTCGTACCCATTTGCGTATCCAAAGTGTCTTCATTGAACATTGAAAGAATAATGACAATAAAACTGAGCATAAACAAATAACTTTTGTACTTTTTCAATTTGATAAGCGGATAAAAAAGTGCAAACAAAAACCAAACAAAACCGAATAAGCCGAATGTAATAAACACGGTAAGGTACTGGTTATGTGCTATCATTCGATGTTTTTCGGACAATTGACTGCCCGACATTTCATATTGCCTGTTAAATTCGTTTTGCACATCCCCGGTGCCGGTTCCAAACCAAAAGTTGCGTTTGATTATTTCAACACCATTTTCCCAAAATTCAAGTCGTTGCGAAACTGATTGATTTTCGGGGTTTCCGTCCTTAAAATACTGTTGCAATTGCCACAAGATTTCATATATCTTAGGATAAACCGCAAACTTATTCGCAAAAAGATAATTCGTCATTCCGTTTTCAATATTCTGTATATCTGCAGAACTCAACTGTAAAACACCCTTTTTGTCTTTCCTCAAATTCTTGGAAGTCATATACCGAATTAAAGTATATTTTACAAATTGATTTTTTCGGTCTTTTCCGTCATAATCCATATTACTTCGTTTGTTCCAAGCCTCTTTCAATTCTTTTTCGCAAAGGTATATATACACATAGTGTCCATTTTCTCTTTGTTTGCTGTCCTTGTTGTTTAAATATTCATTTCCCTCTTCGGTAAATTGGTCAAGTTTTGCAAAATCAATTTCCTCCGCTTTATAAAATCTGTGTATTGAATAGCCTACATAAAAAACGGTTCCGAGCAATACGAAAATTAAAATCCCGAAATAAATAAATCGAGTTTTCTTTGAGCTTTGCTTTAATAAAAAAGCCGCAACAGCAGAAACAAACAAAACAAAACCGATTACCCAACCTGTTACGGAGTGCAACAAAAAAATGAAAAAGCTCAACCAAACAAAAGATAGAAGATAGAATGCTTTGTACTTTCTTTTTACTTTATCGTAAAAAAAATAATACAACATTAAAAAGGCTCCGATATTTAAAAGTAAAGCATACCGAATATGCGAAAACCTCCCGGATAATTTTTGATAATCAGCTATAGTTTTTCCGGTTAAGCCGGATAAAACCAGCAAGCCGTACAATGTTTTCGCAATTAAAGAGGCAACAAAAACAAATAATATCAATTTAATTTCTTTAGCGGAGAATTTTTTCGAAGTTCCTAAAATAATGGGAAATAACAACAAAGGCAGTTTTGTTCGCAAATCTTTTGCGGCATAATTAAAATCTTCGGTATATAAAAGTCCGACAAGATGCAGTAAAAAAACAGAGGCAAAAACCCAGATTTCAGGCTGCTTCTTTAGTCGCTGAAGTTTAAAAGAAAAATTTCCGTCTAAAAGCCAAAACAGAAAAAGGGCAATTTCCGAGATGCTCAACAGAAATCTCGAATGAGGCAAAACGGCAACAAATACAAGCAGTGTAGAAAGGTATATTTGCTTGTAATTATCTTTTATTATTTGTAGTATTTTTACTGACATAAATTTCAAAAAGAGCAAATTCGTCTTCTGCGAACTTACTTTATTCACAAAATCACCATCATTCAAGAGAAGCAAAACAGCTCTCGATAAAATACAAAGTTAGTAAAATTTAAAATCGCATTAAAGATTCTTTGCAGAATCTTATGGAGTTTTGTTTTTTTGCATGGTAGTTACAAAAAAAAATTGCATTTGGTCATTGAAGCTACTCTTGCTTAAAAGCTGTCCTTTTTGAACAGCCCTTTTTACAAAAAAAATCTCAATAGATGAAATGCTCGGAACTAAGTTTTTATACACGGAAATGATTAACTTTCCGGCTAAATCAAATAAGTGCAATAAAGTTAATTAAGACGTTCCTATATGAACTTTGAAAATTATAAATAGAAATAAATGCGTCCTATTAATTTTAAAATATCAATTTATATCTTAATCTTATTTTCGTTTTCTTGTTCCACAAAAATAGAATTAGACATTCCTGCTTCACCTCCTCAAATTGTTGTAAACAGCCTTATTACAAAAGACAGCTTAGTAAGTGTCAGTGTTTTTAAAACCGCTCCAATGTTAAGTAATGATATTGATTTTGTTAATAATGCCGGCGTTGAATTATTTGGACAAGGTAATTTTATTGAAAAATTGCAACTAAAAGAAGCCGGAATATATCAATCTACAATAAGAGCAGAAGCGGGTATCGATTATCAAATTTATATTGAGGTGCCGGAGTTTCCCGAAATATCATCTTCTGCAAAAATTCCTCCTCCGGTTGCTATTACGGGTGGCACAATTAAATTAGACTCTTATTATGACCAACAACAACTGAGTTACGAATCGGAAATTGAAATTTCATTTTATGATCCTCCGGAAATTGAAAATTACTATCAAGTGACTTTTTATTCATATAGCTTTGGAGCGTCTGAATGGGATACAATAATAAGTGATTTTATTGTTACAGATTCTACTCGCTATTATTCAGATATTTCATTCTTAAACAGCAATGACCCCGTTATTACTAATGAAGGTGATTTGCAATATTATCATGAGGGTTCGGAAATAAGAAGTTTAGTTTTTTCAGATAAATTATTAAATAAAAATAGTTCAATAAGTTTTTTAGTTGGAGGTCTTGGCAAAAATTCTGTTGTAGTTTTAAGAAATATCAGTTTTGACTATTATAAATTTCATAAGTCAAAAGTCCGACAAGCATTTAATCAGGGACTTGGAAGTTTTGATGCCACAAATGCGTTTTTAGTAGTTAACCCCAATGATTTATATTCTAATATCGAAAACGGTTTGGGAATTTTTGCAGGATACTCTGAAACTCATTTTGACCTTGAAGTAATTGAATAAGTAGTGAAAAAAATTGTATTAATAACACTTGTTCTGTTAATTGAAAAGTTTACATTTGCTCAAACAGCTACAGTAAGCGGTTATATAAGGGACTATAAAACAGGTGAAAATTTAATATCAGCAAGTATTTATGACCAAAATACCCAAGAGGGAACAATTGCAAATAATTACGGATTTTATAGTTTAACTTTTAAAGTGGACAGTAAACTAAAATTAACATGTTCATATATAGCTTACCAAAACAGAATAAAGAAGTTTACCTTAACAAAGGATACGGTTATTAATTTTATGATGACAAGCTCAAATGAATTAGATGCCGTAATTGTTACAGCAGATAAAAGTATGCACAAAAGCCCAAATGTCAGCACTTTAAAAATACCTATGGAAGACATAAAACGAATGCCGTCAATTTCAGGAGAAACAGACGTACTAAAAGTCTTCCAATTAATGCCGGGAGTTCAGTCCGGACAGGAGGGTTCAAGTGCATTATATGTTAGAGGAGGCAGCCCCGACCAAAATTTATACTTAATTGATGATGTCCCTTTATATTATGTAAATCACTTAGGAGGTTTTGTTTCCGTTTTTGATGATAATGCAATAAATTCAATGCGTTTAATAAAGGGAGGTTTTCCTGCTCGCTATGGTGGTCGCCTATCATCAGTTATTGATATGAGAATGAAAAACGGAAACAATAAAGAGTTTCATGGCGAAATAAAAGTAGGTATCGCTTCAAAAATATTTATTGAAGGTCCCATAAAGAAAAATAAAATAAGCTTTATGCTTTCTGTCCGTCGTTCAAATATTGATTTATTTTCAAGAGCAAAAACAAAAATTAATTCCGGTGATTTTTCTGCGGCATATACATTTTATGATATATACGGAAAGCTGTGTTATAAACTTTCCGATAAAAATTCATTTTTTATCAGCACATATTCCGGAAGGGATAGAATATCAGTAACAAGCAAAGAATCGCCTCCGGACATAGACCCTTTTGCAATTGAACCACCGATAAAATATTTTTATGAATCCTTGTTTTATACAAAATGGGGAAACCAAATGGCAACAATAAGATGGAATCATCTTTTTGGAAATAAACTTTTTAGTAATCTATCCGTATCCTATTCAAAATTTTATTATAATACAGAAAAAGAGTATTTAAAAAAAGACAGTACCTCAACTATAGTTTTAACACGAAATTATAATACGTTTAATTCCGGCATTAATGATTTAACCGCAAGGCTTGATTTTGATTATTACCCTAATTCTGCTCATAAAATAAAGTTTGGAATAAATGCCGTTTCACACTTATTTAATCCGGGCATAAAAAATTATCAAGAAAAAAATGGCATTTTATCATCGGACACAACTTTTGGAAACAATAAAACCAATACCAATGAAGCCAATGTATATTTTGAAGACGAAGTAAAATTGGGAAAAAGAATTTCATTTAATATGGGTTTTTTAGCTTCGTATTATGATGCGTCTGAAAAAATATATCAGTCATTTCAACCAAGAGCATCTTTAAATGTAAAGCTGTCTAATAATTTCTCATTAAAACCTGCTTATTCAAAAATTGAGCAGAATTTACATCAACTTTCAAACTCCGGAACAGGAATTCCGACCGATATATGGCTGCCTCCAACCAAAGAATTAAAACCGCAAAAATCCGAACAATATGTTATAAATGCAACATATACAAAGCCAAATAAAAAACTTGAATTAAGTGGCGAAATATTTTATAAAGAAATGAATAACTTAATAGACTTTAAAGAAAGTGCCTCCTATCAACTTAGTAATACAGATTGGCTTAATATTGTTGAAACAGGCGGCTATGGCAGAGTTTACGGATTAGAGTTGTTAATACAAAGAAAACAGGGGAAAATAACAGGCTGGTTGGCTTATACCTTATCAAAAAATGAAAGAAAATATGAAAATATAAATGGCGGCAATTATTATCCGTCAAAATTTGACCACAGACACGACATTGCAATTGTTGTCAATTACAGGCTCCGTAAAAATATTACTTTATCGGCAAATTGGGTCTATACATCCGGTAATATGATGACACTTGCCTTGTTAAACTATAATGTTGAGTTATTAGAATATCCGGAATATGAATACAACCCAAATTTTGAACAAGAACCTTTTTTCAAAAATAAAATAGAAACTGCTTATTATTATGGGAGAAAAAACAATTTCAGGTTACCTCCATATCATCGCCTTGATTTGAATATTACATTTGAAAAGAAGAAAAAAAGAGGTGTCAGAACAATACAGCTCGGTGTTTATAATGCCTATTTTAGAAAAAACATATTTTTCTTATACTATAAAAACTCCGGTAAAGACTTATATAAATTTACCTTATTTCCTATCATACCATCTTTTAGTTACAGTTTTAAATTTTAAACTTATTTTGTAATTAAGCCGCATTTCGAGACTTTTTTGCCTTTTATTGCGCCAAAAATAAGGCGTAATAAAAGCGATAAGTTTTTTGTTTTTTGACAAGTCCGTAAAAAATATTTTCTTTGTATAAGAAAAAAAAACGGCATATTCGAGAAAGTTGCGCACATAAGCGAGACTTTGAACAAATTAATCATTAAATAATTAAAAATAATAAGATGAAAGTACTTATTTGCATAGGACATGTTCCTGACACCACATCAAAAATTAAATTTACCGATGATGACACTAAATTTGACACAACAGACATCAAATACATCGTTGGGCCGTATGAAGAACTTGCTTTGACAAGATTACTTGACATAAAAGACAGCGGCGTTGATATGCACATTACGGTTGTAAACGTAGGTGCTGCCGAAACGGAACCTACTATCAGAAAAGCACTTGCAACAGGTGCTGATGATGCCATAAGAGTAAACTCGGAAATAGGCGATAATCTGTTTATTGCAAAACAAATTGCCGAAGTATATAAAAACGGAGATTATGATGTGATTGTTACCGGAAAAGAATCCGTTGATTTTAACGGCGGTCAGTTAGAAGGAATGATTGCGGAGTATTTAAACATACCCTCTGTATCCGGTGCTTCAAAATTTGAGATTGAAGGCGATAAAGCAATCCTTGAACAAGAAGTGGAAGGCGGCACCTTGAAATTAGAAGCCGGTTTTCCTTTTGTCGTTAGTGCAGGAAAAGGATTTTGCCCCCAACCCGAACCGCGTATTCCGAATATGCGAGGCATTATGACGGCGCGTAAAAAACCTCTTCAAGTTGTTGAGCCGGTAAATCAAGATATACTTACGGAAACTGCAAAATTCTATTTGCCCGAGGCGAAACCTGCTTGCAAAACAGTAAGTCCGGACAATGTGGAAGAACTCGTGCGATTACTTCACGAAGAAGCAAAAGTAATTTAATTAAATTTCAACATTCTAAATAAAAAAATCATGGCAGTATTAATATATACACAAAATTTTGAAGGTAAGTTTAAAAAATCAGCTTTTGAGCTGGCAACATACGGAGCAGCAACAGCGCAAGAACTCGGAACCGAACTCATTGCTCTTACGGCAGGAAAGGCAGATGCCGGAGTTTTGGAAGAGCTGGGCAAATACGGCGTATCAAAAGTAATTAACTTAACCAACGAAGAACTTAAGGACTTTTCGGCGCAAGCCTTTGCAGCAGCCGTTCAACAAGTTGCCGAAAAAGAAAATGCAAGTTTAATTGTTTTCGGAAACAACCCTTTCGGAAGAGCCGTAGCACCTCGGTTATCCGTAAAATTAAATGCGGGACTCGCAGCCGGAGTGGTTGCTCTGCCCTCATCAACGGCACCTTTCACCGTAAGAAAAAGAGTTTATTCGGGAAAGGCTTTTGCCGACATAGTTTTAAAATCGGATATCAAAATTCTGACTTTAAACCAGAACTCTTTTAAAACGGAAGAAAAACCTACCGAGATAAGTATCGAAGAGTTTGCAGCCGAAATACCTGCTGACGCATATACCATAAAACCGACAGAGTTCGTAAAAAGTTCCGGAAAACTTTCGGTTACGGATGCGGAAATTCTTGTTTCGGGCGGACGCGGCTTAAAAGGTCCTGAAAACTGGGGAATGATTGAAGAAATGGCAGAAATTCTCGGTGCCGGCACAAGTTGTTCAAGACCGGTTTCTGATTTAGACTGGCGTCCGCACAGCGAACATGTCGGTCAAACCGGAAAAGTTGTTGCACCCAATTTGTATATTGCCATAGGCATTTCCGGCGCCATACAACATCTTGCCGGCGTAAACGGTTCCAAAGTAATGGTTGTTATTAATAATGACAATGAAGCACCGTTCTTTGAGGCTGCCGACTACGGTATTGTCGGAGATGCTTTTGAGGTAGTTCCGAAATTAAATGCGGCATTCAAAAAATTCAAGGAAGATAATGCTTAGATTTCAAGACTTTTAACCCGCATTTTGAGACTTTTGGAAAAGTAAAACCAAGAATCTAACTTTGCAGTTGCAAATACAGAAGCAAAAACTGCAAATTTTTCAAAAATATCAAAGCGTTATACAACAACAATTTACGAATTTAGTTAGATGGAATAATCTACCCAAAGCGGCTAAGCCGAATAATCGACTTAGCCGCTTTGCTTTATAAATGCTTCATTCCTACAAAAAATCTTCTCTTTGTATTTTCTTAAAAAAACGAAGTTTTCCGGTGTCTTCACATTCTTGATACAGTTCTCGAATGCTTTTGTTTAAGCGGGGATGCCTAAAATCGGGGGCAATTTGCAGCAGCGGCTGTAAAACAAAACGGCGCAGATGCAAAAGCGGATGCGGCACAGTCAGTTGCGGAAAGCGAATAATTGCCTTGTCATAAAAAAGAATATCAATATCAACCGTGCGTGCCGAATAAATCGGTTTGCCCTCTTTAAAAACCGTTTTAGTGCTTCTGCCGGATTTTTTTTCAATGATTTGTGTTCTGTTCAATAAGGCTTCCGGAGATAAGTCTGTTTCTATTTCTGCAACTGCATTCAAATAATCGGCATCTTGGTATCCCCACGAAGAGCTTTCAAAAATGTCCGAAGTCTGCACGATTTGACCTGCATAATCATTAATTAAACCCAGCGCCTGCATCATAAAATCCAAACGATTGCCTTTATTGCTGCCTAATGAGAGAAAAACTTGTACCATTTTATACTGTAAAGTATTAGCCCCAAAAAATATCTTTGGAGATGTCTTACTTTAAAAGAAGCGTTGCAGCCTTATACCTATAACTAAAATATCATCAATTTGTTCTTGCTCTCCTTTCCACGTTTTAAGGACTCGTTCTAAAACTTCTTTTTGTTCGTGTGCCGGTTTCTCATAGTTGTTTAGCAGCATGTTTCGAAATCTTCTGTATTTGAATTTTTTATTATCGGGACCTCCGAATTGGTCAACATATCCGTCTGAAAAAATATAAATCATATCATTTTCCTGAAATTCTATGGTATGATTTGTATATGAACCGTATGTAAGATAATTTATGGGCGATACGGAAAAACTGTCGCCTTTAATTTCTGTTATTTTGCCGTCTCGAATAAGGTATAATTTATTTACGGCACCGGCAAATTCTAAGGTATTGTTATGTTTGTTAATGGCAATTATACTCAAATCCATTCCGTCTTTTAATTTGTGCCCTTGCTCCTCATTTTGAAACATATTATAAATATTTCTGCTGAGATGATTTAAAATTTTGGACGGTGTATTTATGCCTGATTTTGTAATATTTCTTAATAAATTAAGCCCTATGATTGACATAAATGCACCGGGCACACCGTGTCCCGTACAATCAACGGCAGCAACAAATATTTTTTCTTCATTTTCTTCAATCCAATAAAAATCGCCGCTTACTATTTCTTTTGAATGAAAAAGCGCAAATGATTCGGGTAGTATTTTTTTAAACTGTTCATTTGTAGGCAAAAGTGCTCTTATAATACCAAAAGCATAACGCATACTTTCCGTAATGTTATTATTTTTAATTGCTAACTGTTCTTTTTGTTTTGCAATTTGTTGAGCAATGATTTGTTTTTCTTGTAAAACTTTATTCTCTTTTCTTATTTCTTTATTAATGACAAAAAATATCAGAATTAAAATCAATATTAAAAAAACAATGTATAAAATAACGGCATTTGTCTTTTTCCACCAAGGACTTCTTATTTCTATTGTTATTTTTATGGGTTCTTTGGTCCAATTATTATTACTGTCAGCACCTATGATTTCTATATTATAAATACCCGGATTTAAGCGAAAAAAATTGATATAATTTGTATTACCTAAATGTGTCCATGTTGTATTCATGTTTTTTATTCGGTATTTGAAAGTATTTTTCTCCGGATAAGTATATTCGGGAATCGCAAAATGAATATCAAAACTGTTTTCTTTATAGGAAAGAACTATTTTATCGGTATTTTTTATATTAAGTTCTCTAATTCCCTTTTTTGTTCGGGTATAAATATTTGTAATTATAACTTGCGGAGTGTAAGATGCTTTATTTAATTCATTAAAATTAAGCGAACAAAAACCGTCTATACCTCCCCAAAAAATTTCATTCTCCTTATTTTTGTATAAAGAGTTTACATTAAATTCGTTGGATTGTAGATTGTCGCTAATCGTATAATTTATAACGTCTTTTGTTTTGGGGTTAAATTGAATAATACCTTTGTTGGTACTTATCCAAATATTGTTTTTTAAATCTTCGCTTATTGTATATACAAAATCATTATTAAAACCCGAATTTTTAGTCGTATAAAAAACAAAAGAGTCTTTTTCGGGTATATATTTGTTTAAACCGCTTCCCGTTCCTACCCATATTGTCGAATCTTTACTGAAAAAAACCGTTGGGACAACCTCATTACTCAAATTTTTATTGTCTTTTGTATAATTTGTAAATGTTTTTGTTTTGGCATCAAATCTACTAAGCCCGTATAATGTTGCAATCCAATAAATTCCTTTTTTCTCTTTAATAATTTTAAAAGTTTGGTTAGAAATCAAGCTGTTTTGTTTTTCCGATTTTCTATATACGGTAAAAGTGCCGTTTTTATATTTATATACCCCTTTAAATGTTGCAAACCATATACAATCTTCATCGAATAAAATATCATTTAGTCTGTTATTTTCAAAATAAGCATAATATTTTTTAATAAAATCACTAAACAAGGATGTAAAAGCCTTTTTCTTTTGAGACCATATATAAAAACCTTTATCGGTACCAATCCATAAGTTTTTTGCACTGTCTTCCCTTATGCAAAAGATATTGTTTGTTTTTAAAATAGAATTTTTTGAAGTAATATGTTTGAGCGAGCCGGTTTTTCGGTTTAATACATTAATTCCGTTTCTTCTTGTTCCTGTCCAAATAACATTGCTTTTCGGATTATGATAAATTGCATATACTGAAGAAGAAAAAATGGAGGAACCTTCGTTTGTTGTTTGATAAACATTAAACATTTTTTTCTTAAAATCAACTTTATAAATTCCCCTGTTTGAGCAAATCCAATTAATTCCCGTTTTGTCTTCGATAATATCAAAAATCTTTTTTAAATCAGCATTGTAATAAACATAATTTTCTAAACGTATTTTCTTAAAATCATTTGCCGTTTTTTTTAAGAAAAAACCGTTTGATGTCCCGATTTTAACAGTATTATCCTTATCGACATAAATTGTTTTTATATGCTCAAACGCTGTATTTTCTTTAACTAAATTAAACGTTTCGGTTTTCGTATTAAACACATACAATTTATCAAATGAACTTAACCAAACATAGTCTTTATTTCTTGAAAAAACAGTATGAATTTCATTGCTTTCATTCCCTTCTTCGTTAATTTTATAGCAATATATTTTTTTCGTTTTTTTATTAAATTTTATCAAACCTTTTGACGAGTTTGTCCACAAGTTTATGCCGTCGTCAAATATTTTATACGAATAGAATATGCTATTCTGATAAGTCTTATCCGATGATATGCTGTATTCCGAGAAACTTTTTTTTATCGGATTATATTCAATAATTCCCTTAAAAGTTCTTAACCAAATAGTTTCTTTATCTTCAACAAGTACAGATTTAATGGTAAAGCCTTCTTGCGAGGCATTTTTTTTTCGATTGAGAATAATATTCTTAAACCGGTTTGTTTTTTGATTATACACATCTAAACCGGCATCATTGACAACCCACAATAAAGAATCTTCGGAAACAAAAAGGTCTTTAATCGAATTATTCGAAAGAGAACTCGTATCGGAATAATTATGTTTGAATATTTTAAATTTATATCCGTCAAAACGATTCAGCCCGTCTTTTGTGCCAATCCAAATATAGCCTAATTTGTCTTGCTTTATTAGTCTTGAATAATTGTTTGACAAGCCGTCATTAATGCTATAATTTCTTATATTTTGCGGAACATCTTGGGAAAAAGAAGATGAAAAAATACTCAACAAGCAAAGGAGTGTGATAATATTTTTAACGGCTTTCGGTTTCATTAAAAGTTTTTAGAAATAATCTTAATCGCATTTGTATTTATAAGTTTAATTTTTCGTTTATTAATTTCAATTAAGCCGTCTTTTTTAAAATCGGAAAGTAAACGAATAACAGATTCTGTTGCCGTACCTACTAATCCGGCAAGTTCTTCTCTGGTAAGTGAAATATTCAAATATCCTTCTTCATTTATCCCGAAATTATCTTCTAAAAATAATAATATTTCGGCAAGTCGTTCGCGCACATTTTTTTGAGCAATATCTAAAATATTTTGATTTGCTTGCCCAAGCTCTTCACACGAAAGCTTTATTATATTTAGGGCAAAATCCGAATTATTTTTAATTAAGTCTAAAAAAGAATTTTCCGGAATAAAAAAAATAAAACTTTTTTCTATGGCTTTTGCCGTTGTGCAAGCCGTTTGATTTAATAATACAGAACGATAGCCGAAAAGATTTCCGTTTTTGGAAAAATGAACAATTTGCTCTTTCCCGTCATTGCCTGTTTTGTAATGTTTTATAATGCCTGAATCTACACAATAAACGCCGGACATTCTGCTTCCTTCATTATATATAATATCGCCTTTATTATAGCTGTGATATTGCTTTATGTTTGAAAGTTCTCTTATTTCATCTTTGCTTATTCTTCGAAATAACGCATTGTTTGCAAAACAATTTTCAAGTTCTATTTTTTTGTTTAAATTCATTATTTTAACCAACTATAACATACAAAAATAAAAAATATTATTTTCAATCCTTATTTTTTCTCTATTTTTGTTTTTCTTTGACAATATTATCGAATATTTTAAATTAAAAAAAAGCAATAATGAATAAAACCGTAAAAACAAATTGGAAAGGAAACATGGCTTTTGAATGGGATTTGAATGGACATAAAACAATGATTGATGCCGTAGAAGCCGTAGGCGGCGAAAACAGAGGTCCGCAACCAAAACCTTTTATGCTTGCTGCTTTGGGCGGATGCACCGGAATGGATGTTATTTCAATTTTGAGAAAAATGCGTGTTACCGACAGTTTAGCGGATTTTTGTGTAGAAGTTGGCGGAGAATTAACGAAAGAACATCCCAAACATTATATTTCAATGCACGTAAAATATATTTTTACGGCAAAAGACGGAATGGAATTACCGCTTGAGAAATTAGAAAAAGCCGTAAATTTATCGGAAGAACAATATTGCGGTGTCAGTGCTTTATATAAAAAAGCAGAGGTTAAAATAACTACCGAAATTATCGTGCAATAATTATTCTTTAAGCCGTATTATTATTTGCGCTACTTCAAGGACGCAAGTCTTCGTAATAGGGGCATTAGAGTTATTAAACATAAAATATATATTGTTTGTAAAAGATTTTTTGAGGGTAATTTAAGTGAAAACATTTTGAAAAAAAATGGCAAAGAAAAATCTTAAAAAAAAGGAAAATATTGAAAAGCAAATCAGCCCGCGCAAGGTTGTTATTCCTGCAATAATAGGTGTACTTGCAGTGTTTTCTTTGCTTTTTTATCAAATTAAAGACGAAGATATTTCTTTTGATATTATTCAGTTTTCTTTCACAACAGTTATATTTCTTGTTGTTGCCGCATTGTTTATGATATTGCGGGATTTTGGCTATATGCTTCGGTTTAAAATATTAAGCGAAAACAAAGTCTCTTGGTTTCAGGCTTTTCGTGTTATTATGCTCTGGGAATTTGCTTCGGCTATTTCGCCTTCGGCAATAGGCGGAACCGGTGTTGCCATTGTTTTTGTGCATAAAGAAGGCATCAGCGTAGGAAAAAGTACCGCTATTGTTATGGCAACCTCTTTCCTTGACGAAATGTACTTTTTACTGATGTTTCCGCTTATGATCTTTGCCGTGGGTCCGGAAAACATATTTGCAAGCGGTAATGAAATCGGGCTGAGTTTTACCAACCAATTCTTTTATTTTGCTCTCATTGGATATTCGCTTAAATTTTTGTATATAATTTTCATCAGCTACGGTTTATTTATAAATCCGGTTGTTATAAAAAAAACAATCTTGGCAATTTTCAGCATAAAACCCTTGCGAAGATGGCGCAATGATGCACGAAGAGCCGGTTTAGATGTTATAAGTAATTCCAAAGAACTGAAAAAAAAGCCTTTTAAGTTTTGGGCAAAATCTGTTTTGGCAACCTTTATATCATGGACATCTAGATATTGGGTTGTAAACGCCATTTTTGTGGCATTTTTTGCAATGAAAAACCAACACGTTCTACTATTTGCCAAACAACTGGTTATGTGGGTTATGATGTTGGTAAGCCCCACTCCGGGCGGAAGCGGTTTTTCGGAATATATTTTTTCGGAATATCTTCAGGAATTTATTCCGCCGGTTGCCGGAATTGCCATTATTACCGCATTTGTTTGGCGACTTTTCACATACTATCCCTATCTGTTGGCGGGCGTAATTATAGGACCCAAATGGCTGAAAGATAAATTTCCTATGGGGAAAAAACAAAAATAAGAAACTTACAAACAAGCAAAAAGAACAAAAATGCGGGTTAACTCTTATAACTGTCTAATTCTTTGATAACTTTTGCCGGATTTCCGCCAAGCAGTTGGTTTTTTCCCGGAAAAGATTTTGTAACAACCGCACCGGCGGCAACAATCGTATGTTCGCCGAGTTCAACGCCCGGAAGTATGATACAGTTTGTTAAAAGCAGAGAATTTTTGCCGATAATAACCGGGGGATGTTGAGAGTAATCCGTATAACTGCCGGATTGATGATTTTTGCTGATAATGGAAACTCCCGGACCAATCCATACATTTTCTTCAATTATAATTCCGTTGTCGGCATCAATATAACACGATAGCGCAGAACCCGGATTTTTTGCCGTTTTTTTCGTAATCTTTTCATAACTCTTAATTTGAGAAGTAAAATGCACGGGCCAAGGAACCTTGCGATTAATCCCGACTATTTTTTGCATAAAAAAAACAAGTGCTAATCTTTTTACCGAATAATATACGGATAAGTCCATTTGCTTATAAAAAAGCTTAAAGAATTTTAAGACGATTTTTCTCATTGTTATTCAATTTTTTTAAGATGTATTCTTTTTGCCAACATGATATAACCGACAAGTCCTAATATAAAATACAGGAACCCGCCGATGCAAGAAAACCATAAAAGTAAAACTTCTATTTCTGTATCTTTAAAATAAAAAAACACAATAAATGCGGACAATAAATACAGAATTTGCCAAATTAATGAAATTTGTTGTAATTTTAAGTAAGAAAAAACAATACTTGTGTTTCGGGTAGCAAAACCAAAGACAACAATTGGGATTAATAATTTTGCCATATAACCCGAAAAAGTCCATTGTTTTCCCAAAACAAAAGCAAACAGTTCTTCGCCCCAAAAGAATATCGGTATAGATACGGCAAGAGCAATTGCCAAAGAAACAAAATACGAATAAGCATATAGTTTTAATTCTTGTTTTGTTTCGGTAAGTTTTTGATAAAAAACCGAGATGAATGAACTTGTTAGCAGACTAAGCGGGTAATTTATTATTTTATTTGCCTGTGTATAAAGTCCTACAATGCCTACATTATAAATTATTGTCAAAAAATACACTAAAATTTGAGCAGATACCGAATTTAAGAAAGCCATAGGCATTGAAAACAGGGGAAAATTTTTGTTGTCTTCAAATTCTTTTTTTAAAAGCTGCTTATCAAGGTGAAACTTGGAACTTGCAGAAGCAAATTTTGATTTTCTGAACAGAAAAAACACGGATAAAAGTTGTCCGAAAATTTCGCCGGCAAATAAACCGAGAGACTTAAAAAGCAACAACCCGAAACTTATTTTAGAAGCTACCGAACCTCCCGCTTTATAGATGCTTGAAACAGAAATATCCTTAAACTTTTTAAGCCGGCTAAACCAATTGTTTAAAATCCTGTAACTACTAATAAAAAAACTTAGTACCGGAACCAAAAATAAAAGATATTTATAATTTGAGACATTCAACAACTCATTTATATCCGAAGAAAACAGCAGAATAATATTATAAGCCAAAAGTGTTGTAACAATAAGAAAAAGAAAACTTATGAGAACAAGCTGATAGGCATTATTATCTTTTTTCGGCAACATAATTGCCAGTTCGTATCGTCCGCAGGATATTGCAGAAAGAATAGAGCTTAAACCAAAATAAACAGCAAAAATGCCAAAGTCGTCTGTAGTGAAAAGTCTTGACAGTACAGGAATTGCAGCAATGTTTAACAATTGCGCAATGAATGTTCCCGACATCAAGGTTAAAACATTCTTAAAAAAATCTCTTTTTATAAGTTCTTTAATTCTCAAAAATAATTAGCCGTAAATTTAGGGCGAATATAAAAACATCTTTGAAGTTTACCTTAAATCCGAAGATATTTTGCCTTATTTTCTTGTTTCTATAAAATGATATAAATGATGAATAAAGAAAATATTCAAGTGTTTCAATTTCCGGAAACAAAAATAAAAAAACCGCAACTCTTTTAAATAATAGAGTTGCGGTTTTTATACGTGGAGCATATCGGACTTGAACCGATGACTTCCACACTGCCAGTGTGACACTCTAGCCAACTGAGTTAATGCCCCTTTTGGGCGACAAAAATATACAAATCTTTTTATTTTCATAACTTTTTAACAAGTTTTATTTTTTTAAATTTAGTTTTACGCTGCAAAATAAAGCTATTAAAATTTGCGTTATATAAATAAACAAGCTTGTTCATTAAACTGTTTTTGAGCGTTTTCAGTCGGTTTTGCCGGGTGTGAAAAAGTAAAATTAATTTTATTTTTTGCTTTAAAATTTAAAATTAGTTTGCATAGAAAATAAAATAACATTAATTTTAACCGCTCAAATGTTAATGCGTACTAAAAATATTACGGACATTTAATAAAATTTAAAGAAAATGGAAATAAAAAAATCCCCGAAAGCAAATTTGGAAAAATACAAATTGATGTTCTTAACCTTTGGTTTAATCATCAGTTTAGGGCTTTTAATCTCGGCTTTTAGCTGGTCTTCGTCTTCTGCTAAATCCGACATGGTTTTAAAAGAAGATGTCGAAGAAGAAGAAATGATGGAAATTACGCGACAAGATTTTAAAGAGCCGCCGCCCCCGCCCAAACAAGAACAACAACAACAACAAACCGTTGAGGTAATTAATATTATCGATAACAGTGAAGATGTTAAGGATGATATTGAACTTGACTTAGAGTTTGATGAAAGTGAAGACGTTTCTTTGGAAGAAACAGCTCCGGAAGAAGAAGAAGACCAAATTTTTATTTATGTTAAAAATATGCCGGAATATCCGGGTGGTATTGTTGCCTTAAAACGCTACATTGCAGAAAATATCATATATCCTGCCGTTGCAAACGAAAACGGAATTGAGGGAACGGTATTTTTGCGATTTGAAGTTACCAAAACCGGAAGCATCGGAAAAGTAGAATTGCAAAAAGGTGTTGATAAATTATTGGACGACGAAGCAAAACGAGTTATAAAGTCTTTACCGAAGTTTACACCGGGAGAACAAAACGGGAAAAAAGTAAATGTTTGGTTTTCAATACCTGTAACATTTAAGTTGAATTAGAGTTTTTTAGTTTTTAATGTGATGATGAAAACAGCCGTATATTCGGCTGTTTTTTCTTATATCTACAAATTAGTTGTGTTTCCTTTTTTATGATTGAAAAGAATATACGAAAAAAAGATACCGAGACAGCCGTAGTTGTTGGAATTATAAGCCAAGAGCAAACAATAGAACAAGTTGATGAATATTTAAACGAACTTGAATTTTTGGCAATAACTGCCGGCGCCATTGTTAAAAAACATTTTAAACAAAAACGAAACACGGCAGATTCTCGCACATTTGTAGGCAGTGGTAAATTTGCCGAAATTAAACAGTATATTGAAGAAGAGGGCATTGACACCATTATTTTCGATGATGAACTCAGCCCGTCGCAACTGCGTAATATCGAAAAAGAACTGAAATGCAAAGTGCTTGACAGAACCAATCTTATTTTGGATATTTTTGCGAGAAGAGCACGAACGGCACATGCAAAAACACAGGTAGAACTTGCCCAGTATGAATATATTATGCCCCGATTGAGAGGTATGTGGACGCACTTGGAACGACAACGCGGCGGTATTGGAATGCGCGGACCGGGAGAAAAAGAAATTGAAACAGACCGACGAATTGTAAAAGACAAAATAGCCCTGCTGAAGAAAAAGTTAGAAAAAATAGATAAGCAAAAATCGGTTCAGCGAAAAAGTCGAGGCAAATTGGTTCGGGTGGCATTGGTCGGCTATACAAATGTAGGGAAATCAACATTAATGAACTTGCTCAGCAAGTCGGATATTTTTGCTGAGAATAAACTTTTTGCAACCTTAGACACAACGGTTCGGAAGGTGGTTATTGAGAATTTGCCTTTTCTATTGGCAGATACGGTGGGTTTTATCAGAAAGCTGCCGCATCACCTTGTGGAGTCCTTTAAATCAACGCTTGACGAAGTGAGAGAAGCCGATTTATTGTTGCATATTGTGGATATATCGCATCCGAATTTTGAAGAACAAAGAGATATTGTTTCCGAGACTTTGGCAGAAATAGGTGCCGGCGATAAAAAAATAATTACGGTTTTTAATAAAATTGACGCTTATTCTTATGTGCAAAAAGATGCCGATGACCTTACTCCGGTGAAAAAAGAAAATTATTCCTTAGATGATTTGAAAAAGATGTGGTTTGCCAAAGAAGATGAGGCTTTATTTATTTCCGCAAAGAAAAAACAAAATATTGATGAACTGAAATCAAGCGTTTATAAAGCAGTTGCCGGGATTCATAAGATCCGATACCCCTATAATGATTTTTTATATTAATTTTGAGACATCTAAATATAAAGTCCAATGAAGCAACTTAAATTTTCCTTACAGGAAATTTTCTTCTTCCTTATATTAATTGTTTTAACAATAGCTTTTTACAATATTTTAGAGCCTTTTATTGCAGATGCCTTTCTTGCATTAATGTTGGTTATTTTGTTTAAAAAACCTTATCGTTGGTTTTTAAAAAAATTCAAAAAGAACAAACATAGAGCAGCCGGTTTTACGACTTTTACGGTGATTGTGGTAATCATTATTCCTTTAATGCTTATCGGTTTTGTGGTTGCGAATGAGGTTGGCGTGAATTATAAAAAAATAGAAAATCAGTGGCCCGAGATTAAGGAAAAACTGACAGAACAAAATTTGAAAGACCAATTTAAAGATGTGCCTTATTTGAATGACTATGTTCAAAACATTAAACTTGAAACCATTGAAAAGAAAGTCGATGATTTTGTAGGAACAGCAACCGAGTGGGTTGTTTCGCTTTTGCAAGATACCTTTTCGGGATTGGCTTACATGCTTATACATACCTTTTTTGTATTATTTATGCTCTACTTCATGTTTGCCGACGGCGATATACTTGTAAAAAGGCTGCAATATCTTATTCCGATGAATAATGCCGAAGAAAAGGCTTTAATGGATAATATCGAGAAAGTTACGGACGGCATTGTAATTAATTCTTTTTTGCTGGGTGCCATAGAGGGAACTTACGGGGGCATTCTCTTTTATTTGGTGGGTGTGCCGTCGCCGGTATTTTGGGGGCTGATAATGACTTTTTTCTCGATTATTCCTATTGTGGGAACAAACAGTGTGATGATGCCGGCAGCAATTATTTATTTTCTTATCGGCGATTATGCAACCGGAACGATTTTGCTTCTTGCCGGAACGGGTGTGGTGCTGATTAATCAAAACTTGATTCGCCCTCGTTTGGATGCCAACAAAATAGGAATGCACACGGCTATGGCTCTGATTGCCAGTCTTGGCGGTTTGCTGTGGCTCGGTGTAATCGGCTTTCTTGCCGGTCCTTTGCTCACGGCTCTTTTTATTGCCATGTGGGATTTATACGGCAAAAAATACAATGAAGAACTTGTGCTTATGAATAAGGACAATGAGTCGCCTAATCCGGAAAAAACCGACTGATTAATTCTTCAGCATGCTCGTTTAAAGATACGGAAAGATTTGTGCCGCTTATGTCTTTTTCCCGATAGGCAAAATTTGCGGATAAATCGCCGATGTCTTCAATCGTGAAAATATCTTTATCTTGCAGGGCTTTACTTCTAATGCCTATGTCGGCAAGAAAACTCTTGCCGTTCTTTAAGATTGTTGCGTTTCGCAAGATATAATCGAACAGCTTATTTTTTTTGTTGAAAGGGATAAGCGCATAGTCTGTACATTTTTTTTCCGCATAGTTTTTTTTGCTGATTGATTGCAAAGCGGACAGAATGGCAATGAAATTGAGTTTGCGCACAGTTTGTTTTTCCGGGTCATCGGAAAATCCGCCCGATTCTATTAGGATAGTGCTTGTGCCGCGCTGCTGAATATTATCGCCAAAAGCTGTCGGCATAAAATCGTCGGAATAGCGTCCGATTTGTTCGGGAATTATTTTTTGCAAGATTTCATACATCTCGGCAATTAGTTGCATCGATTTTTTTCTGCTTTCGTTCAGAGATTTTTCTTTGTCGAAAGCCGGTGCCAAAAAAGACAGTGTCGCCGGATGTTTTGTGTCGCCGGCAGTGTACCAAATATCCTGGTCGTGCAGGTTAAACCCGAAATCGGGCTTTATTGCATCTCTTAAATTCATCAGCAAGCTGCCTTCCGGACTTTCTAAGCGGAGTGCATCTCGGTTTATGTCAATATCTTGTGCATTTCTGCGTTGAAATCTTTCGCATCCGTCCGGATTCAACATCGGAATAAAATATAAAGTGCAGGATTGCAATATGCTGTTTACTTGCTTGTGTAAATTGCCCGGATTTTCAAAAAAATTAAAAATGTCAAAAAGAGCTTGTGTTGCGGTGGGTTCGTTTCCGTGCATTTGCGACCAAAGCATCACCTTTGTTGTTCCGGTTCCCGCTCTAAGCATATAGATCTGCCTACCCTCAAAAGATTTCCCTACTTCTTTTACATCAAAAAGCGAGGACTTTCTTTGCAGCAGATTTTGCAGCTCTTTATGTTTTATTCTTCGGTGAAAGATGCTTCTTTCTTTCACTTTGTCATAGATATTTAATAATTCTTCCGTACACATAAATATTAGGGGTTGTATTTTGCTTCTTGTAAAATTTTTCGGGCATCTTTTTCAAGCATTAAATCTTTTAAATGCAGCGATTTATTGTTCTCCATATATTTTTCGACTATTTTATAGCCGACATAAGTGCCTGCTCTGGGTGCCGAAGCATCCGTAAATGCGGATGTATAGGGAGCATCGCCGGTCATTTTTCGAATTTCGTTATTGTCGGAAGAAAAAAGCAATTTCTTTTGGGCAATATACGACCAAATATTTTTTTCGTATTTCTTTGCCCAAGCCAATTGTTTTTTTGTATAGCGCCATTTCAGCGTATCCGGAGTTTCCGGCAGCATACAGTTTAAAAAATATTGAATTTTGCCCTCGTAAATTATTCTTTTCAACATATTATCGTTTTCTTCTTCATAGGGATAGTCGGCAACGGCAAGAGCGTGCATAATATCTGCCGGTATCATTTCTTTTACCATGCGCCTTTTTTGATAGCTGCTCCAACCGACTTTGTCGTATAAATAATGAAATTTTTCACCCAAATATTTATCCAAGCCCAAGCCGATTATACCGTCAAGCGTAACCACCGAATAATCAAAGGATGAAAAAAACGTGTATAGTTCGGGAATGGTATCTTCGGGGAAATAGTAGCGGTAGTGCTGAAAGGCTTTTTTTATTTCGGGCAATTGCTCAGTATCAAAATCGGCAAACGCACTGTCCAGAATATGCGGAATTTGCTCAACTTCCCAATAGCGAATAAACATATCCAAATTTTCGGGATAGTTTATATTCTCCGAAGAACCTGTTTTTAAAATTTGATAGTTATAGAATTTAAAAAAATCGCCGTATTTGTTCCGGTATAAATCAATATAGAAATCGGCACTGTCCAACTTAAATTGAAACAGGTCTTTCTCAAATCGCTTTGTTTTTATATCCACCTGAATATCAGATGTGTCAATTTTAAATTTATTGTCGTTATTACAGGCAAACACAAATAATAAGGCAAAAATAAGTGTGCTTATGCGAATGGTATTTTTCATATGTTTATATTTATAATTTTCAAAGGTCATATAGGAACACCCTAATGAGCTCTATTACATTTAATTTTATTAAAACGGAAAAATAATCATTTCGTTGTGTGATTAAACCTTAATCATGGGCGTTTCATATGTTTATATTTATAATTTTCAAAGGTCATATAGGAACGCCCGAAGCTAGATTGAATACTTTATATTCTCCACAGGGTTTAAACCCTGTGGAAATAATCATTCCGTTGTGTGTCTAAAATTTAGTCATGGGCGTTTCATATTGCTTTTTTTCATATTAAACTGCTGAATACATATTTCTTTTTTCAATGAACAAAAATAGTTAATCTTTCTTATTTATAAAGCCTAAATTTCTTTTAAGCCCGGTATATTTTGCTCTGCTGATTGCCGAGTTTCCGAATATTGTTTTAAAGGCTTTTTCATTTATTGCATGCCAGTCTTTTTCGGTCATTTGTAACAATTGCGGAACGGGTTCAAAGCGTTTTTCATTGTGTATTAAAGGTTTTCGGTTAAAAGGGCAAACGTCTTGGCAAATATCGCATCCGAATAAATTGTTGTTAAATTTTGATTTCAGCTCTTCCGGCAAACTTTCTTTATACTCAATGGTCAGATAGGATATGCACTTGTTTGCATCAATCACATAAGGCTCGGTAATTGCCTGCGTAGGGCAAGCATCAATGCAGCGGGTGCAGGTTCCGCAATAGGAATTTATGGGAGTGTCGTATTCCAACTCTAAGTCAATAATCAGTTCGCCGATAAAGAAAAAAGACCCTTTTTTAGTCAGCATGTTTGAGTTTTTTCCTCGCCATGCAATACCGGCAAGTTCAGCCCACTTTTTTTCAAATACGGGAGCACTGTCCGTAAAAACTCTGCCGCTGACTTCTCCGATTTCGTCTTTGATATACTGCATAAGCTTGTAAATCTTGTCTTTTACGACATAGTGATAATCTTCGCCATAAGCATATTTGGCTATTCTCGGAACATCTTCTTGCGTTTGCACTTCTTTCGGAAAATAGCTCATCAGCAAAGAAATTACCGATTTTGCACCCGGCACCAGCAGCTTGGGATTAAGGCGTTTGTCATAATGATTTTCCATATAATACATATCGCCGTTAAATCCGGATTTCAACCATTTATCAAAGGTGTCGGCTTCTTCTTCCAAAAAGCGAGCTTCGGCAATTCCACAAGCAAAAAAACCGAGGCGTTTTGCCTCAGCTTTTATAAGTTGTGTGTATTTTGCCTTTGCCAAGTTCATTATTTTCTATAAGAACCCAAGTTCAAGCAGGGCTTGTTCCGACATCATCGATTTGTCCCAAGGCGGCTCAAAAGTCAGGTTTACCACTACTTTATTGACTGTTTCAAGGGCGGCAATTCTGTCGTGCACTTCTTGCAGCAAACTGTCGGCAACCGGACAGTTCGGAGCGGTAAGCGTCATGGTTATTTCCACATTATTGTAGTCGTCTATATCAATATCGTATATTAATCCCAATTCATAAATATTGACCGGAATTTCCGGGTCGTATATGGTGTTGAGAATATCGTATATCTTTTTTTCTAATTGTAATACTTCTGTTTCCATCTTCTTTATGTTTTAGTAATCTTGCTCAGTGAGATTACGATTCGTATTTTACTTTAAAAGCCGTTGCATAGGCTTTAATTTTTTGTATCATTGAAACCAAACCGTTTGCTCTTGTCGGCGACAAGTTTTCTCTTAACCCGATTTTATCGATAAAAAACAAGTCGGTGCTTAATATTTCATCCGCTGTTTTTCCGGAAAAAACTCTAATTAACAATGCAATGATGCCTTTGGTTATAATGGCATCGCTGTCGGCACTAAATATAATTGAACCGTTTTTGTATTCGGCATCGAGCCACACTCTGGACTGGCAACCTTGAATTAAGTTGGATTTGGTTTTGCTTTTTTCATCGTATGCCTCCAAGCTTTTTCCGATTTCTATTAAATATTCGTATTTGTCCATCCAGTCATCGAATATGGAAAACTCTTCAATTATTTCATTTTGAATTTCTTGTGTCGTCATAATTTGTTTTATAAAAACATTTTTTTTATTCTTAAAAGTCCTTCGTAAAGGACATCTATTTCTTCCTTTGTATTATATAAGGCAAAACTTGCTCTTACGGTTCCTTTTATGCCGAAATGTGTCATCGTTGGTTCTGCGCAATGCGTTCCGGTTCTTAGGGCTATTCCCATCTTATCGGCAATCATGCCGACATCCGAAAAGTGAATGCCTTTTAAAAGAAATGAAATAAGCGATGTTTTGTTTTCGGATTTTCCGTATATGCGCAAGCCCTTGATATCAGACAGTTTTTGCTCGGCATATTGCAGCAATTCTTGCTCATGTTGCTCGATTTCTTTAATGCCTACGGATGCGATAAATTTACATGCTTCGCCCAAACTGATTGCCCCGATATAGTTAGAAGTACCCGCTTCAAACTTTAAGGGTAAATCTGCCGGTTCAAATCTTTCCAAACTTACGGTTTTTATCATATCGCCGCCGCCTTGATAGGGGGGCATTTCATTGAGCAACTGCTTTTTGCCGTATAAAATTCCGATGCCTGTTTCGGCATACATTTTATGCCCGGAAAAGATATAAAAGTCGCAGTCTAATTTTTGCACGTCAACCGACTTATGTTGCACGGCTTGTGCGCCGTCTATTAAAACTTTGGCTCCGTGTTTATGCGCTTCTGCAATCATTTCCGCTATGGGGTTGATAATCCCGGTTGAATTTGTAACATGAGCCAGTGCCAGCAACTTTGTTTTCGGAGACAACAATTTTTTAAATTCGGCATAAATTAACTCTCCGTTTTCGTCCGCAGGGATATACTTCAACACAAGCCCTTTTCTTGCGGCAAGCATTTGCCAAGGCACAATGTTAGAGTGGTGCTCGGTTTGTGCGAGCAATATTTCATCGCCGGCAGAAACAAAACTTTCCCCGAAAGAAAATGCCACTAAATTTATGGCTTCGGTGGTGCCTTTGGTAAAAATAATTTCTTCGCTACTCTCGGCATTAATAAAATTTTTTACCGTATTTCTTGCATCTTCGTATAATTCGGTTGTTGTATTGCTCAGAAAATGAACGCCTCTGTGAATATTAGAATTATATTCGGAGTACAGTTCGTTTACTTTTTGAATAACTTGCAAAGGTTTTTGAACGGTTGCGCCGTTATCAAAATAAATTAAAGGCTTGCCGTGTACTTTGCGGTGAAGTATCGGAAACTCTTTTCGTATTTTGTTTACGTCAATCATACTCTTCTGTTTGTACCGATTTTTTTAGGGACAATTAGGGCAAAGCAATACCGCACAAAGCCCCTCCGGACTTTGCCCTTTTAAACGTTTTGTGATTAAAAAGTTTACATATTCCCGATAGGTATCTTCCGAAATATTGTCCGTAACATCTTGCAAAAAGGCTTTCATCAGCATGGTTTTGGCAATTCCTTCGGAAATACCCCTCGTACGCATATAAAATAAGGCTTCTTTGTCTAATTGCCCGGTTGTGGAGCCGTGCGAACAGCTAACATCGTCGGCATAAATTTCTAATTGCGGGCGACTGTGTGCTTTTGCATAATCGGTCAGCAAAAGATTTTTGTTCGACTGAACCGAGTCTGATTTTTGGGCATCTTTTGCCACATAGACTTTTCCCGTAAATACCGAAACAGCTCTGTTGTCAATAATTCCTTTAAAAAGTTGATTGCTTTTGCAATGGGGTTTCGCATGCACAATTTCCACAAAATTGCTGATGTGTTGCTCCTTGTCGGGCATGTAAACACCTTGTATATCTACTTCGGCATGTTCATCGGCAAAATATGCAAAAAAGTTGTTTCGGACTGCCGAGCCGCAAAATGTTACGGCATTTGATTTGAAAAAACTGTTTTTTTCGGAACGAATATTTATTGAGTTTATATGTGCCGCATTATTGCCCTCGCCTTCAAACAAATAATATTCTACATTTGCATTTTCGGCAAGTTTAATATCCGTTACGGTATTATTAAGTGAGAAATTTTCACACAAAGAGTGAAAAGTATGAATTACTTTAAACGAGGTGTTTTTGCCGGCTATAATCAAATTTCTATTTTGAGAAAAAATGTTTTCGTGCTCCGATTCTAAAAAATGTAAAATGTGAATTGGCTCTTTTATGCTGACATTATCGGGAATATAAATAAAAGCTCCGTCTTTCACATAGCAATCGTTTAATTGCGAAAAATAATCGGTATTTTTTTTTCGTTCTTTCTCGTTTAAAAATTCTTCGTATTCGCTCAGATGCTCATCGGCGTTTTTAAGCGAGTCTATAATTATTTCGTCGGTATTTCTTTTGCTGAGACTTTCTTCTAATTTTCCGTTGATAATTACCAAACGGTTATTGTTTTCTTTCGCAAGAGCGAACTCTTCAAACAGAGTTTCTTGAATTTTTTTTAGTTCTATGAGCTTATATTTGTGCTTGAAAACGGTATCTGCATCAAATTTTCGCCAATTTTTAGTTTTATTGTCGGGTATTTTGGCAGTATCAAAGTCTGCAAGCGCTTTTTTTCTGAAATTATCCGAAAAAAGAAAGTCTGTTTGTTTTGTATATAAATCGACAATTGATTTTTCTTCTGTATATGTTGGTGTCATTTTCTTTATGAATTAGGGTTGTTTTCCTTTTGTTTAATCTCTTCGTACCCGTATTTTTCAAGTTCTAAGGCTAATTCTCGTCCGCCGGTTTTTACAATTTTGCCGTTATATAGCACATGAATAATGTCCGGCACGATATAATCCAACAGTCGCTGATAATGGGTGATAACAAGCGTTGCGTTTTTATCGGTTTTTAATTTATTAACACCGTTTGCCACAACTCTGAGGGCATCAATGTCCAGCCCGGAGTCTGTTTCGTCCAAAATGGCTAATTCGGGTTCGAGCATTGCCATTTGAAATATTTCGTTTTTCTTTTTTTCTCCGCCGGAGAAACCTTCATTCACGGCACGCCCTTCAAGTTTTTCGTCTAACTCAACCGAAGCTTTTTTCTCTTTCATAAAGCGCAAAAATTCGGCGGCATTCATAGGGTCTAAACCTTTATGTTTTCTTTTTTCGTCGAGTGCGGTTCGCATAAAATTGGTAATGCTTACACCGGGAATTTCCACCGGATATTGAAAGGCTAAAAATATGCCTTCTCTGGAACGTTCTTCGGGCGATAAATTTGAAAGGTCTTTTCCCTTGTATAATATTTTTCCGCCGGTTACATTAAAAATATCTCTTCCGGCTAAAATAGACGCAAGGGTGCTTTTGCCGGAGCCGTTGGGACCCATAATGGCATGTACTTCTCCGGGTTTAACTTCCAAATTAAGCCCTTTTAAAATCTCTTTTCCGTTTATTTCGGCTCTTAAATCTTTTATTGATAACATGTTGTTGATTTCTTTTTATAATTTGTAATAGTATGACAAGCTTAATGCTAAAACTTGATTTTGATTAAACGAAAAATTATTTACGCTTTTTTCCTGAAAGATGTTTGAAAAATCGTGATTATACAGGATGCGCATTTCTACTTCTCCCTTGTTAAAATGAAAGCTGTATCCGGCTCCCGCATTAATTCCGTAAGCAAATTTCTTGGATGTTTTTTTCGTAAATGTTTTTCCGTATGTTTCTTCTAAAAAAATGATGTTTTGTTTTATGAGAAAAGCAATGTGCGGACCTAAATATAAATTAACAATACTTTTCTTTTTTCCTAAATGCACATTTGTTAATAAGCTTAATTCGGCATAATCTGCCTTGTGGTTTACCAATGTTATGTTTGTTGAATTTCCTTCCGTATCAAAAGCAAACTCATTGTAACCTCCTTTTTGGTTGTATAACAATTCACACAATAAACCGGTATTTTTTCCCGTAATGTATTTGTAGGATATGCCGGCGGCATATCGGAAAAGTAAAGGACTGCTTACAATAAATTCATCGTTGATATCGGTATAGCTTAGCGTACCTTCGCTGAAAAAACCCACCTTATTCATTCCGACCGTAAGCCCGATTAAATGTTCTCGAACAAAAGGTTTTTCTTGAATATTTTGAGCGTCCAAGCTTCCCGAAAATATTAAGCAAAATAATATTATATGAACATAGCTTTTTTTCATTATCCGACACTGCCTTCTAAGGTCAAAGATAATAGTTTTTTTGCTTCTGCCGCAAATTCCATCGGCAACTTGTTTAAAACTTCTTTTGCAAAGCCGTTCACAATTAAACCTACGGCACTTTCCATGTCTAAACCTCTTTGTTGGCAATAAAATATTTGGTCTTCGGCAATTTTAGAGGTGGTTGCCTCATGTTCAACAATTGCCGTTGAATTATCGACATCAATATAGGGAAAAGTATGCGCTCCGCATTGACTTCCGATAAGCAAAGAGTCGCATTGTGAGTAGTTCCGCGCCTGTGTTGCAGATTTTTTAATATCAACCAAACCTCGATAGGTGTTGTTGCTTTTTCCGAGTGATATTCCTTTGGAAATAATCGTGCTTTTGGTGTTTTTTCCGACATGAATCATTTTTGTTCCGGTATCTGCCTGTTGGTGATTGTTGGTTACGGCAACGGAATAAAATTCGCTGACGGAATGATCGCCTTTTAAAATGGTACTCGGATATTTCCATGTTACGGCAGAGCCGGTTTCTATTTGTGTCCACGAGATTTTTGACGCATCGCCTTTGCACATGCCTCGTTTTGTAACAAAATTATATATTCCGCCTTTTCCGTTTTTATCGCCGGGATACCAGTTTTGTACCGTAGAGTATTTTATTTCGGCATCTTTTAAGGCAATGAGTTCCACAACTGCGGCATGCAGTTGATTTTCATCTCGTTGGGGGGCGGTGCAACCTTCTAAATAGCTCACATAACTGCCTTCGTCGGCAATAACAAGAGTTCTTTCAAATTGCCCCGTGTTTGCCTGATTTATTCTGAAATAAGTGGACAGTTCTACCGGGCAACGAACGCCTTTGGGTATATAGGCAAAAGAGCCGTCGGTAAATACCGCAGAATTAAGTGCGGCATAGTAGTTATCTCTGTATGGAACAACGCTTGCCAGATATTTTTTTATAATTTCCGGATGCTCTTTAATTGCTTCGCTGATTGAACAAAATATGATGCCCAAGTCTTTTAGCGTTTTTTGAAATGTTGTGTGTACCGAAACACTGTCCATAACCACATCAACGGCAACACCGGCAAGTATTTTTTGTTCTTCTAACGGAACACCGAGCTTGTTAAAAGTTTCGATAATTTCCGGATCAACCTCGCTTAAATCATTATATTTAGGCGTATTTTTTGGCGATGCAAAATAGCTTATGTCTTGAAAATCCGGTTTTGGGTAGTCCAATAAAGCCCATTCGGGTTCTTCTTGTTTCTGCCAATACCTGAATGCTTTTAATCGAAAGTCGAGCATGAAATCCGGTTCTTCTTTTTTCCGGGATATTGCCTTAATAATGTCTTCGTTTAAGCCTTTCGGGAAGACATCCATTTCAATATCGGTTACAAATCCTGCTTCATATTCTCTTTCCTGTAATTCATTTATTATTATATCGTCTTTTGCCATAATTATTATTCTTATTATTTAGAATTGTTCTAAATAGTGCGCAAATATAAGCAATATAGAAGTCTCCTGCAAAAATAAAAAAAGACTTTTTGGTATTTAATTATGTATTTCACTGTATATAAGCCTATTATGATGAGGGCTATTCAAAAGTATATTGCTTGCAATTAAGCCGTATACTCACCAAGTAGTTCTATTTCGGTCAGCACCTGCTTCAAAATAAGACACTTTGTTTGATGAGGCTCATTCGCCTTATCTCTTATTTTATTGTATATGCAGCCCTCACTACGAAGACTTGATGACCAAGCAGTAGCATCGAAGATAATAATGCAAGTTAGAGAAAATGAGGCTAAAGAAAAAAATGTGAAAGCCTTACAGCAGAAAACTTTCAAATTTCTCTCTCAATTTTATACACCCCTAAAAATTATTTCCCGGCAAGCATTTCGATTTAGCCGTCCGTTTACGGCATTTTCTCTAACGGTCGCAGTGTATGAAGAGTGCTGGATTTGAAAGCGATAGTTTTCAAATCTGCACGGCTCGTAGCACTTGCCGTCTTTTATTTTGTAACCCCTCAAAAATACGAAATAAAAGCAAAAGTGCGGACAAATTGGAACAACTTTTTAAAGACCCAACTTTTGCCCGTATTTATTTATACATTTGTGTTCTCTGCCGGCATTTTACGATTTACTTGTCTATCATCAAGGTCTGCAAAACTTCTTTACTGGGTAAAACCGTCTGATATTTACTTGCAAAAATCTGCTCATTATCTTCAGGGAGAGTATACTTTACGACAGACTCACTTTTATCTTTGCATAAAACAATACCAATCGTTTTATTTTCATCTTCTAACTTTATCTCCCTATCATAATAATTTACATACATCTGCATTTGACCCAAATCTTGATGTTTTATTTCTCCTATTTTCAAATCAATTAAAACGAAACTTTTTAATATTCGGTTGTAAAAAACCAAGTCTATTCTAAAATGTTTTTCTTCAAATGAAATTCGTTTCTGTCTAGCTACAAACGTAAACCCCGTGCCTAATTCCAATAAAAAATGTTCGAGTTTGTCTATTAACTTTTGTTCTAATTCACTTTCTGAATATTCAGATTTTTCTGAAAGACCCATAAATTCAAGAATATATGGGTCTTTTACCATATCCTTTGGGGTTTCTAAAACAAGTCCTTTCTCCGACAATTCTTTTATTTTTTCCTTGTTTCTACTCAAAACCAACCTTGTATATAGTGCTGAATCGAATTGACGTTTCAAATCTCTCACACTCCACTTGTTTCTGTACGCCTCTATCTCATAAAACCTTCGTTCTTTAGGGTCTTCAATTCGCATTAGCTTCAAATAATGAGACCAACTTAAATGAAAATTCCGAGACACTGTTTCGGAAATCGTATCTTCCGAATTCCGAGACTCCGTTTCGGATTTTCCATAAACAAGAAAAAAGCGTCTCATATTCTCTAGATTATCAACTGAAAAACCTTTACCAAATTCATTAGTCAATTTTTCTGATAACCCTTTTAAAAGACGTTTCCCATAACCGGCTCTTTCTTTACCATTTTGTTCCTCTTCAACTATTATTTTACCGATTTCAAAATAAGTAAGTACCATCGTATAATTTATTGCATTAGCAACCTTTTGCTTAGAGTTTTGCAATAATTCAACAATTTTAGAGTAGAAATGTCTATCATTCATTAGAAAACACTTTATTAAACACAAAGATATTCTTAATATTAAAAAGCACCTCTAAAAATAACTTTATTTTTAATATGAAGATTACATTGAAACAAAGCCTGATTTTATCAAATGGCGATGATTATGCTTGCAGAGAACGAGCCGCGTATATACGCTGTGGCGTAATTGAAAAACGAAAACTTTAATTTAAGCACTACACTTAGCCAAACCTTATTTTAATTTTTCAAATTTACGCAAAAAATTAGAAATAAGGTTTGGCGGGTTGAAAAGCACAAACTTTGAGTTAAGCAACTGAACCGCTATTGCTTATACACCTTGTTAGTGGCAGTTTTTTA
>PDWJ01000810.1_pt1 | contig 47856 bp, 46 predicted proteins | sample 1430881 | NCBI WGS metagenome assembly PDWJ01 (sample SAMN01162460, study PRJNA174530) | Oral metagenome, whole genome shotgun sequencing project. | biome: Marine environment; feature: Marine mammal; material: Swab sample of the gingival sulcus; isolation source: swab sample of gingival sulcus...
AGTTTTGCGGTGCGATCTTCAAAGGCTTTTTTGTCGGCCTCCGTCCACCAGTTGTGCAAGCGGCCATCGCCGTCAAACTGGGCACCGTTGTCATCAAAGCCGTGGCCGATTTCATGGCCGATCACTGAACCGATCGCACCGTAATTCACCGCATCGTCGGCGTTTAAATTAAAAAACGGTGGTTGCAAAATTGCTGCGGGGAAGGTGATGCTGTTGTTCAGTGAATAGTAGTAGGCATTTACCACCTGCGGTGCCATGAACCACTCTTCGCGATCGACTTTTTTGCCGACACGTGCAAGCTGGCGGTTGCTTTCCCACAGGCTGGCGGCGCGCACATTGCTCATCAGGTCACTGCTTAAATCCATGGTGGAGTAGTCGCGCCATTTTACGGGATAGCCAATTTGTGGTGTAAATTTGGCCAGTTTGGTGAGTGCGTTTTTGCGGGTTTCTTCGCTCATCCACTCCAGACTTTCGATTGATTGACGATAGGCTTCGATTAAGTTGGTCACCATTTCGTCCATGCGCGCTTTGGCTCTGGGTGGGAAATGCTCTTTAACATAAATCTGACCCACCGCTTCGCCGAGGGTGCCGTTGACAAGGCCTACACCTCGTTTCCAGCGCGGACGCATTTCCGGCACACCTTCTAAGGTGCGGGAATAAAAGTCAAAGGCCAGTTCCTGCATGGCTTTGTTCAGGTAGGGCGCGGAAGACGACGCCAAACGCAGTTTCATGTAATCGCGCCAGGTTTGCAGGGAGGTTTTTGTCAGTGCTTTGGCAAGGCCGGGTAGATACTCTGGTTGGGCGACTGCAAAGACGGTGTCTTCGTCTAGGCCCATCCCGCTAAAAAACACCTGCCAGTTAACGCCCTTGGGCATGCTGGCGTGGCCGGGGCCGTGCAGATTGTAGTGACGGGTGTATTCGCGGTTTTCAACCGGAGGGCGGTTGGCGGCGGCCAATTTTTTTTCCAGGGCATAGGTATTTTCCGCGGCTTTTTGCGCGGCGTGATCGCTGTAGCCCAATGCCTTAAAAATATTCGTGGTGTACTTTTTATAGGCGGCGACGATGGACTTGCCCTTTTCGGAATCGTCGCTGTAGAAATCACTGTTGGGCAGACCCAAACCCCATTGACTGATATAGGCGCGGTATACGGTGGGGTTTTTGTAGTCGGGCGTGACATACAAACCCAGTGGCGCGTCGATACCGAAACGGTTGGCCCAGGCTGTCCAGCGCAGAATGTCATCGACACTGCTGACTTTGTCGATGCGCGCCAGGTCCCGCTTAAGCGGGGTAAGCCCCAGTTCTTCAACGGCTGCCTCATTCATGAAGCTGTTGTACATCAGGCCGATTTTACCCGCGGCGGTATTTGGTGCCGCATTTTCAGCGCCAGCCTGCTCGATAATTTTGCGCACATTGGCATCGGCTTCCTCGCGCAGGCGCATAAAGGTGCCGGTGCTTGATTTGTCTGCGGGAATCTCTGCCTGGGCAATCCAGCGGCCATTGACGAACTCAAAGAAGTTGTCCTGCGGGCGCACATTGTTGTCCATGTTAGTCAGAATAACGCCTGATTCCAGCGGCACCTCGGCAACTTTGTCCTGGATACCCTGGCAAGCGGTGATAAGAGATGCGACGGTAACGACTGCCGCGAGTTTTTTTACTGTTAGAAACGACATGGATAAATCTCCAGTTAAACACCCGCGTACTGTATACCTAAACGCTGTGGGGTTAAAGCGGTTTGGGCGCTGGGGGCGTGGTTGTTAACAGCCGTCCCCGGGCAAAAACAAGCTGGTGACACTGTCCAAAAAGCGTCTCCCAAGACTGGTGGTGGCGATGCGCTTGCCATCGTTAGTGAGCAGGCCCTGCGCCACGGCTTGTTCGATTTCCGGTGACAGGCTGTTCACATCAAGCCCCGTGCGCGCGGTGAATTGGCTGAGTTCAAAGCCATCGGTCAGGCGCAGGGCGTTTAACAGGAATTCAAAGCGCAGATCCTGGGCGCTCAGCTCGCGTTCACCCGCGGGTTTTGTACCTGCGCGCCTGATGTAGTCCTCCGGTTTGCGGCTGTGCCAGTAGCGCCTGACTTTTCCGCTCGCGGTATCGGTCAGTTTGCCGTGTGCGCCCGCACCGAGGGCGAGGTAGTCGCCGAATTGCCAGTAGTTGAGGTTGTGCCTGCAGGCTGCGTTATCTTGTGCCCAGGCAGAGACTTCGTAGCGGGTAAAGCCTGCGTTTTGCAGCAGCTCGATGCCCGCATCTTCAATATCAGCCAGGGTGTCATCCACGGGTAGCTGTGGAGGCTGTTTATAAAAAGCGGTGTTGGGTTCGATGGTGAGCTGATACCAGGACAGGTGCTCAGTCTGCCAGCTTAGCGCGCTGCGAATATCTTCACAGGCTTCGCGCGCGCTCTGTCCGGGCAGGCCGTGCATCAAGTCGAGATTGATGCGTTTGAAACCCGCATTCATCGCCGCTTCTATGGCGCGGTGAGCCTGCTGGGCGCAATGTACCCGCCCCAGCGCCTTGAGCTGGGCGTCGTCAAAGCTCTGTACCCCCAGCGACAGGCGATTGATACCCGCCTCAAAAAAAGCGCGAAACTTATCCGCCTCGGCGCTGCCGGGGTTGGCTTCCATGGTGGCCTCTAAATCATTGGCGCAGTGCAGCCTGTTTTTAATGCCTGTCAGCAAGCGCGTTATCGCCGCACCGGAGAATAAACTGGGGGTGCCGCCGCCGATGAATAGGGTTTGCACCTGACGGCCGTCAACGTGTGGCAGCGCCCAGTCTAAGTCTGCCAGCAGGGCGTCGACATAGGTATTTTCAGGAATATCTGCGATCGCGTGGGAATTAAAATCGCAGTAGGGGCATTTGCGTTCACACCAGGGCAGGTGAATATAGAGACTGAGGGGAACAGGGTTCATCCCACTGCGCCGCGCAGTGCCGCAAGCAATAGCGCGCTGGCCTTGGCCCGGTGGCTGATGCGGTTTTTCTCCGCTTTTGCAAGTTCGGCGGCACTTAGGGTGCTGTCATCTGGCAGAAACAGGGGGTCGTAACCGAAGCCGTCCACACCGCGCGGAGCCTCTAAAATACGACCTTCCCAACTGCCCTGGCAGATGATTGGCGTTGGGTCTTCGGCGTGGCGCATAAACACCAGCACGCACTGAAAACGGGCGCTGCGCTGTGCGGTGGGTACATCAGCAAGCACCTTGAGCAGTTTTTCGTTGTTCGCCGCGTCGCTTTCATCACCTGTATCAGCTGCGTATCTTGCAGAATAAATGCCCGGTGCGCCGTTGAGGTAATCCACTTCTATGCCAGAGTCGTCGCCGATGGCGGGCAGTCCGCTTTGCGCGCTGGCGGCACGGGCTTTTAGGATGGCGTTTTCTACAAAGCTAAGCCCGGTTTCTTCGGCCGCAATGACATTAAATTCATTCTGTGCGTGCAGAGCAATGCCAAGTGGTGCGAGGGTGGCCTGCAGCTCTTTGAGTTTGCCCTTGTTGCCGCTGGCAAGTACCACGGTTTGTAGTTGCGTCATAGCGTACCCTTATGAAAGCCGGCGTTGTTTAGCGACTGATATGATAGATTGCGGTGGTGGCAAACAGGTTTGGCCAGCGTTTGGCCAGCGCGTTGCTGTGACTGCTGGCGCTTATCATATCGCGCTGTAAAATGCGGATTTGGCGATTTTTGCACAGTTGCTCAAAATCTCGCACCGTGCAAAAGTGAATGTTAGGCGTGTTATACCAACTGTAGGGCAGCATACGCGACACCGGCATACGCCCGCGCGTACCCAGGTGAACACGACAGCGCCAATGGCCAAAATTGGGGAAAGTGACAATACATTCGCGGCCAATACGGAGCATTTCCTCCAGAACTTTGTCGGGGTAATGCAGCACTTGCAGGGCGTGTGCCAGAACAACGATGTCAAAACTGTTATCGGCAAAATTGCCCAGTCCCCGGTCCAGGTTTTGCTCTACCACACAGAGCCCACGCGCCAGGGCTTTGGTGAGTTTGTCCGGGTCGATTTCAAGCCCCAGTCCGTCCACACCGCGCGCCTCGCATAATTGCTGCAAAAACTCGCCGTCGCCGCAACCTAAATCCAGCACTCGCGAGCCCGGTGCAATCCACTGTTGAATATGGGTTAAATCCTGGCGCATCAGCTCACCTCCACCCGTCGCATATAGGCCGCAAACACCTCTTCGTAGCGCTTATTGGGTAAGAGGAAAGCGTCATGCCCTTCGACGGCTTTGATGTTGGCGTAGCTGACGGGTTTTTTGGCACCGATCAGGGCGTTGACAATTTCCCTGGAGCGCGCCGGTGAAAAGCGCCAGTCGGTGGTGAACGACAGCACCAGATACTCGCATTGTGCCATCGCAAAGGCCTGTACCGGATCGTGGTCGTATTCCCGCGCCAGGTCAAAATAATCCAGAGCGCGGGTCATTAAGATATAGGTGTTGGCGTCAAACACAGTGGAAAAACGCAGGCCCTGATGGCGCAAATAGCTTTCCACTTGAAACTCCACCTCGTCCTCGTCACCGTAGTCAAAGGTGCCCGAGCGCAAATCGCGGCCAAAGCGATCACCCATGGCATCTTCCGATAAATACGTGATATGTCCCACCATGCGCGCCAGCGCCAGTCCCTTTTTGGGCAGGGTGTTGTTGTCTATATAGCGCCCATTGGCAAAGGCGGTGTCGGCCATGATGGCCTGGCGCGCTATTTCGTTAAAGGCGATGTTTTGCGCGGTGAGTTTCATCGCCGAGGCTATAACCACACAATGACGCAGACGCTCGGGGTAAAGCAGTGACCAGCGCATGGCCTGCATACCGCCCAAACTGCCTCCCACAACGGCTGCCCAGCAGTCTATACCTAAGAAATCGGCGAGTCTGGCCTGACTGTGCACCCAGTCGCGCACTCTGAGCTGGGGAAAATCCGGTCCCCAGATTTTGCCGGTCTTTGGGTTTATGGTGGCAGGCCCGGTGGAACCGTGACAGCCACCGATATTGTTAAGCGCCACCACAAAGAATTTGTCGGTATCCATGGCTTTGCCAGGACCGATGTAGTCATCCCACCAGCCGGGTCTGGAGTCATCATCTGCACTGTGATAGCCCGCCGCGTGATGATGTCCACTGAGGGCATGGCAGATCAAAATGGCATTGGATTTGTCGGCGTTTAACTGGCCATAGGTTTCATATATCAGCTCCCAGTTGTCCAGTTGTTGCCCACAGGCCAGCGCAAGTGGCGTCTCGAACTTCGCTACCTGGGGTGTGACAATGCCGACACTTGTGCGTTTATCGCTCATCTTACAGCCCGGGCACCAAACCCATAGGCATCTTCATGGCGACGGCAAATTGCGCGATTGCCATTTTGACTACGTTGATCACGATAAACACCAAAATAGGTGACAAATCCAGACCGCTGATGGGCGGCAGTAATTTGCGAAAAGGTGCCATTACCGGTTCGGTGAGCTGATAAATAAAGGCAATGCCCGGATTGTAGTTCCCACCGGCAATCCAACTGAGTACGATCATCGCTAAAATCAAAAAGAAATACAGGCTCACTAAATGCCACAGCACGGAAATTGCCGACCAGATCAACAGCGAACCGGGATTAGGAAAACCTTTGCTAAATAAGGCGAAAATCACCACAAAGCCCGCCAGGGCAACCAACACTGCCAAGATCAGCGAGGCGGTGTCCAAGCCGCCCACACTTGGCACAATGCGGCGCAGGGGCGTTACCAGCGGGTTGGTAACTTTCACAATAAACTGGCTGAGGGGGTTGTAAAAATCCGCCCGTGCCCACTGCAAACAGAAGCGCAACAGCACCGCTGTCATATACAAGGTGATGGCGGTTTGAACGAGATACAGCAAGATTTGGTTCATGATTGTGTTTCCTTAACCGGGTCAGCCCAGCTCTCTGCTCATGGCCTGGGCGCGAGTCACCGCCGCGCGCATGGCTTGTTCTACGGTGGCGGGAAGCTCGTTGTTCAAAAATGTCTCTATGGCCTCGGCGGTGGTGCCGCCGGGGCTGGTTACCTGGCGGCGCAGGGTGGCGGCGTCTTCGCCGGTTTCACTGAGCATACGTGCCGCGCCCAGTGCCGTCTGATTGGCCAGGCGTGTCGCCACGTCGCGGCTTAAACCCAGTTTCTCGCCTGCGGCTATCATGGCCTCTACGAATAAAAAGAAATAGGCGGGCCCGCTGCCTGAGACCGCGATCACCGCGTCAAGTTCGGCTTCACTGTCCACCCAGCAGCAAATGCCCACCGCGTTTAACAGCTGTTCGGTCTGTTCGCGCTGCCTGTCTGATACCCTGTCATTGGCGACCAGTCCTGTTGCTCCACAGCCAAGGCGCGATGGTGTGTTGGGCATGCTGCGTACGATGGCCAAGCCTTCGCCCAGCCATTGTTGCAAGCTGCCAAGGCCAATACCTGCGGCTACGGAAATCACCAGCGGTTTGCTCTGCCGGATGGACGGTGCGATTTGCTCGCAAACCGCGCGTAAACCCTGTGGCTTGACGCCCAGCACCACAATGTCTGCGCCTTCGATGATGGCGTTGTTGTCGGTGCTTACGCTTAGCCCTTTATCCCGCCAGGGTGTCAGGGATTCACTGGAGGCGGTGGATGCGCGCAGGCTTTGTGGCTTGACGCCGCTGCCCAGCAGCCCGTTAATAATCGCGCCAGACATATTGCCCGCGCCGATAAATGCAATGTGGGGTGACTGTGCCACAAAACTGCTCACTGTAGGAAAAACGCACAGTATAACTGTGTCGCTGTTAAACTGAAAATCGGTGATGACATTTTTAACGCGGTCCAAACAGCGCCGTGCCGATGCGGACAATGCTTGCGCCTTCGTAAACTGCCGCCTCCAAATCGCCGGACATACCCATCGACAGGGTGTCAAAGTGGGGCATTTGAGGCTTTAGTTGTTCAAACAGTTCGCGCAGGGCTGCAAAGGGCTTGCGCTGGGCGTCGAAGTTGTCGCTGGGCGCGGGAATGGCCATCAAACCGCGCAGGGTGAGCCTGGGCAATTGTGCGACGGCGGTGGCCAATTCGCCCAGTTCCTCGGGGTGTACACCGGATTTGCTGTCTTCGCCTGAGATATTCACTTGCAAGCAGATGTTCAGTGGCGGCAGGTGCTGTGGACGCTGATTGCTCAGGCGTTTGGCCACTTTGAGCCTGTCTACGCTGTGCACCCAGTCAAAGTGCTCGGCGATGGCGCGGGTTTTGTTGGATTGAACCGGGCCGATAAAGTGCCAGCACAGAGGGAGATCTGCCAGTTCCCGCTGCTTTTCCAGTGCTTCGCTGACATAGTTTTCACCAAAATGCACCAGGCCACAGGCGTGAGCCCTGCGTATGGCATCGGCGCTGTGGCGCTTGCTGACCGCAAGAATGTGCAGATTCTCGGTTTTTCGTTGGCTTTTTTCGCTCGCCAACCTTACTCTTTCTTTGATCCCCTGATAGTTTAGGGAAATTGATGCTTGAGCCATACACTGGGTTTCCGCGCGATTGCCGCCAATAGAGGCCGCATTGTACGCGTGAGGACGCCTCACGTCATGGTTTGCCAATTTCGCAGGCGTTTAACGCTATTGGAGCACCGACATGGATATTACAGAATTACTCGCATTTACCGCCAAGCAAGGCGCATCCGATTTACACCTCTCGGCGGGTTTGCCGCCGATGATCCGCATAGATGGTGATGTGCGCCGCATTAATTTGCCGCCGATGGAGCACAAGGAAGTTCATGAGTTGATCTACGACATCATGAACGACAAGCAGCGCAAGGATTACGAGGAATTTCTGGAGACGGATTTCTCATTTGAAGTGCCCGGCGTTGCCCGTTTTCGTGTTAACGCCTTCAACCAGAACCGCGGTGCCGGTGCGGTGTTTCGTACCATTCCCTCGAAAGTGTTGACTATGGAAGACTTGGATATGGGGCAGGTGTTTCGCGATGTGTCCATGTTGCCGCGTGGCCTGGTGTTGGTGACGGGTCCCACCGGTTCGGGTAAATCCACCACCTTGGCGGCGATGATTGATTACATCAACGACAATAAGTACGACCACATCCTTACTATCGAAGACCCCATCGAATTCGTGCACGAGAGTAAAAAGTGTCTGGTAAACCAGCGTGAGGTACACCGCGATACCCTGGGCTTTAACGAGGCACTGCGCTCGGCGCTGCGGGAAGACCCGGACATCATTCTGGTGGGCGAGATGCGGGATCTGGAAACCATTCGCCTGGCGCTGACCGCCGCAGAAACCGGTCACTTGGTGTTTGGCACCTTGCACACCACCTCGGCGGCAAAAACGATTGACCGGGTAATTGACGTATTCCCCGCGGCGGAAAAATCCATGGTGCGGTCGATGTTGTCGGAATCCCTGCAAGCGGTGATTTCACAAACCTTGCTTAAGCGAACAGCTGGTGGGCGTGTCGCAGCGCATGAGATTATGCGTGGCACCTCGGCAATTCGCAACCTGATCCGCGAGGACAAAGTAGCGCAGATGTATTCGGCAATTCAAACGGGTCAAAACGTGGGCATGCAAACCATGGATCAGTGCCTGCATCGCCTGTTTGACAAGCGTGTTATCACCCGCGAAGTGGCTAGAGAAAAAGCGCGTATGCCGGAGAATTTCTAAATGATACAGATTGATGATCTTTTAAAACACATGGTGGAGGAGGGCGCCTCCGATGGTTTTATCAGTGTTGGTATAAAGCCGTACATCAAGGTAAACGGCCAGATGCGGACTTTTGAAAAAGTGAACAAACCGCTGCGCGGCAAAGAAGTGAACGAGCTGGTGCAGTCGGCGATGGATGCTAACCAGCGCGCATCATTCAATAAGACCCGTGAGTGCAATTTTGCGATTGCCCGTCCCGGCATCGGCCGTTTTCGAGCCAGCGCCTTTGTGCAGCGCGGTATGCCCGGCATGGTGCTGCGCCGTATTGAAACGGATATTCCCACCATCGAGCAACTCGGCCTGCCGCCAGTTATCGCGGAGCTGGCCATGAAAAAGCGCGGCCTGGTGATTATGGTAGGTGGAACCGGTGTGGGTAAATCAAGCTCGCTGGCGGCCATGATCGGTCACCGCAACCGCAACACTCAGGGTCATATCGTTTGTATTGAGGACCCTATCGAGTTTATTCATAAACACGACGGTTGTATCGTTACCCAGCGCGAGGTGGGTATGGATACTGCCTCCTTCGATGTGGCGTTAAGGAATACCCTGCGCCAGGCGCCGGATGTGATTATGATCGGCGAGGTGCGCTGCGCCGAGACTATGGCACAGGCGCTGGCCTTTGCCGAAACCGGCCACTTGTGTTTGTGCACGTTGCACGCCAACAATGCCAACCAGGCGCTGGACCGGATTCAAAGTTTCTTTCCCGCGCAGCAGCACAGTCAAGTGTGGATGGATTTATCCCTCAACCTGCGCGCTATGGTGGCGCAGCAGTTGGTATCTAACAAAACCCAGGATGGCCGGGTGCCCGTGGTGGAAATCATGCTCAACACCCCGCTGGTGGCAGACTACATTCGCAAGGGGGAAGTGCATAACATTAAAGAGCTGATGACCCGCTCCACCGAGCAGGGCATGCTTACCATGGATCAGTCGCTACTCAAGCATTACAAAGAGGGTCGGATTGCTGCCGAAGAAGCCCTGCGTCATGCGGACGCCCCGAACGATATGCGCCTGGCGATTAAAATGTACGGCAAAGGCGAAGGCTCTGAAGACTCCTCTCAGGAGCTGACCTACGATCAGGAAGATATCGCGGGTCAGCATCACCGTTAACCTGGATATTTCACCAGTAAAAAGCGTGAAAAGGCGTGATGAAAAGGGGACGATGGGAAAAGGGGAAAAGGGGACGGGGAAAAGGGGACGGAGGGATTATTTTTTAATCAGTTTTGCTGCTGAGCCTTCTTATGCTCATCCAGTCTTCTTATGCGTTCTTTAGTCAGCGCTTCACCGATGGCTTTGCCCTGTAAATTGGGGTTGTTTAAGTCGTCTACGGTGACGCTCTGAACGATACGCAGCGCTTCGCGTAAGTAATCGGCCTGTGGGTAGTCGCGGTTTTCAAAGTTTTTGCGACCCCGCGAATCGGCTTCGCAGGCGATGATAAAACTGAGAAAAATGTCGCTTTGGCGCAGCCCGTTGGCGGCGGTAATGAGTTTTAACAGGGTTTTACCGCGCAGCTCTCTGGCACGGTGGCCGTTTAAGTGTTCGCCACACACGAACAGCGCTAACTGTTGCCAGGCCTTGGGCACGCCCAGCCGCTGACACAGCGCTTGTACGGGTTTTAGGCCGCGCTGTTCGTGACCGATATGACGCGGCAGCACATCTTCCGGGGTCAGGGCTTTGCCTAAATCATGGCATAACACCGCAAAGCGCGTGGCGCCGTCTGCGCCGAGTTTTACCGCTTGTTGCAGGCACATCAGGGTATGAATGCCCACGTCAATTTCCGGGTGATACTCCGCTCTTTGCGGCACGCCAAACAGGGCGTCAACTTCTGGCAGCAGCACCTTGAGCGCACCGCAATCGCGCAAGGTGGTGACAAATACCTCGGGGTTTGGCTCGGCCAGTGCCCGCTTCAGTTCGGCGAATACGCGTTCACTAACCAGGTATTCAAGCTCGCCTGTATCGGTGATGGCCTGCATTAAGGCGAGGGTTTCGGGGGCAATGCGAAAGCCGAGATGATCATAGCGCGCGGCAAAGCGCGCCACCCGCAGTACCCGCAGAGGGTCTTCGCTAAACGCTGCGGAGACGTGTCGCAGGGTTTTGTCGGCCAGATCGCGTTGGCCGCCGTAGGGGTCGATAATGTTGCCGTACTCGTCCAGCGCCATCGCGTTGATGGTGAGGTCGCGTCGCTCCAGGTCTTGCTTCAGCGTTACCTCGGGACTGGCGTGAAAATCAAAGCCGTGATAGCCGTGCCCCTGTTTGCGCTCGGTGCGGGCCAGGGCATATTCTTCCTTGGTTTTTGGATGTAAAAAAACAGGAAAGTCTTTGCCGACCTGGCGAAAACCTCGATCAAGTAATTCCTGCGGCGCAGCGCCTACGACCACCCAGTCAGTTTCCGTACTCGGAAAATTCAGCAGTTGATCGCGTACCGCGCCGCCGACTTTGTAGATTTTCATCGCTTGAACTTGGTTGGTTTACAAGCGCAACTGATACGTTCAAGGGTGTCAAGGCGACAGGCGGTGAGCGCGCCGCCCCAGATGCAGCCGGTATCCAGGGCGATGGTGTTGTCGATGCCGGTGCGGCCATTGATAGACGCCCAGTGCCCAAACACGATGGTATGGTGCGCAGTGAGCCTGCCTGGGTGGTCGAACCACGGCATAATGTCACCGCTGCCAGGCTTGGGTTTTGGGCCTTTGTTTTCCAGATCCAGCGCGCCCTGGCGGGTGACGTAGCGCATCCGGGTAAAATAATTGGTGATAACGCGCAGGCGCTCGTAGCCTTCGAGTTCAGCGCGCCAGCGCACGGGTTTGTTGCCGTACATGTTGGCGAAAAACTGGCTGTAGTGTTCGCTGCGCAGTGCGCTTTCCACTTCAGCGGCGTAGGCTTTGGCTTCTGGCAGTGTCCACTGCGGGGCGATGCCCGCGTGCACCATGACGATATCGTGTTCGTGGTGCAGCAGCGGTTGTTGGCGCAGCCAGTTCAGCAGTTTTTTCCTGTCTTTGGCGCGTAAAATCTCACCCATGGTATCGGACGGGTTGGGCGGGCGCACACCTGACGCCACGCCCAGCAAGTGTAAATCGTGATTGCCGAGCACCATTTTAATATTGTCGCGCCGTTCATATAAAAACCGCAGCACCTGTAAGCATTCACCGCCGCGATTGACCACATCGCCGGCAAACCAGAGCTGGTCTCTATCATCGTTAAAGCGGATTTTCTTTAAGAGGCAGGTCAATGCGCTGAAACAGCCTTGAACATCACCGATGGCGTAGGTGGTCATACTCGTTGCTCCACTGCGCGGGCCAGAGCGATAAACCGCGGTAAATCCAGTGTTTCAGCGCGGGCGCCGGGATCAATATCCAGGGCGATCAAGGCTTCGTCAGGCAATAAATGCTTCAAGTTGTTGCGCAGGGTTTTGCGGCGCTGGGCAAAGGCGAATCGTACCACTGTGGATAAGGTTTTTTCATCACAGTCGGTGGCGATGGGTTCGTTGCGGGGTACCAGGCGAACGATGGCCGATTGCACTTTTGGCCTTGGGGAAAAGGCCTCCGGGGGCACCTCAAATAAATCGGTCACCTCGCAGTGGTATTGCGCCATAACGCCGAGCTTGCCCCAGGCTTTGGAGCCGGGGCTTGCGGCCAGGCGGCCGACCACTTCCTTTTGCAACATAAAATGCATATCGCGAATGACGTGGCGGTTTTCCAACAGCTTAAAAATCAGCGGCGTGGAAATATTGTAAGGCAAATTGCCTACCACACGCAGGGGCTTGTCGTCTGTCGTCAAACTCTCATAATCAAACGTTAGCGCGTCGCAACTGTGCAACTTAAACTGTGGCTTTAAGCCGTGCGCGGCTAATAAAATGGGCACCAGGTCTCTGTCCAGTTCAATGGCATCCAGTGTGCAGCCAGATGCCAATAAGCGCCCCGTGATCGCCCCCTGTCCCGGGCCGATTTCCACCAGATGATCGCCTGGCTGTGGGTGCACTGCATCCACAATGCGCTCAATAATGTGTTCGTCTTTAAGAAAGTTTTGGCCGAAGCGCTTGCGCGCGCGGTGTCCGCTAACAAGGCTCATAATGTGTGCTCGCAAAGGGTGATAGCGCTGTTGATAGCGGCTTGCAGGCTGTCAGCTTTGGCCCTGCCGCTGCCGGCCAGATCTAACGCTGTGCCGTGGTCCACCGAGGTGCGAATAATCGGCAGCCCCAAGGTGATGTTAATCGCTCTGCCAAAGCCCGCATATTTAAGCACTGGCAAGCCCTGATCGTGATACATCGCAAATACGGCATCGACCTCGTCTAAAACGTCGGGGTTAAAGGCGGTATCGGCGGGTAGTGGGCCGATTAAATCCATGCCGCTGTCACGCAATGTTGCAAGCGTGGGGATAATCGTGTCGATTTCTTCGCGCCCCAAATGCCCGCCCTCTCCCGCGTGGGGGTTAAGACCCAGCACGGCGATACGGGGTTTGGCGATGCCAAAGCGTTGTTTAAGCGCCTTGTGGGTAATGCCCAGGGTTTGCTGCAGGCTCTCGCGGGTAATCGCGCCGGGCACGGCAGATAAAGGCAAATGGGTGGTGGCGAGGGCGACGCGCAGGGCGTCGGTTGCCAGCATCATTACCACTTTTTCGGTGTGGGTGCGCTCGGCTAAAAACTCGGTATGACCGCTAAAGGCGATGCCCGCATCGTTGATAATGGATTTCTGCACCGGCGCGGTGACCATGGCATCGAAGCGCTTATCCGTGCAGCCGTCACAGGCCAGCTCCAGCGTTTTAAGTACGTAGGCGGCGTTGCGGCTATCGAGAATGCCCGCGTGAACCGACGCTGCGAGGTCGACTTGTAGCACTGCAATTTCGCCGGCGGCTTGTGCTTGCGCGGGCTTATTGCTATCGAAAAGGTAGGGCTTTAGCGTAAGTCCTAAACAGTTTGCGCGTTGTACAAGCAGTTCGGGGCAGCCGATGTAGATGCGCTCGGCGCTGCAGGGCTGCTCGGCAATACCCGCGACGATGTCAGGCCCGATGCCCGCTGGCTCACCGGCGGTGATGGCGATGCGCGGACAGGTCACGGGAGCAATCTATTTGATGTCGACATAGGCTTCGTCGCGTATACGTTGCAACCAGGCGTCCAGTTCTTCCTGGTATTTACGCTGGTACAGCACGTTTTGCGCCTTTCTGCGAATGGCTTCGTCGGTCATGTCGTGGTCGCGTCGCTCTTGCACCTGTAAAATGTGCCAGCCGAATTGGCTTTGCACCGGATCGGTGATGACGCCTACTTCGGCACTGTTCATGGCATTTTCAAAGGCGGGTACCATTTGCCCTGGGCTGACCCAACCCAGGGCGCCGCCCTCTTGCGCGCTGCCGATATCATCTGAGTATTCGCGTGCGAGGTCTGCAAAGTTTTCACCCTTGTTGATGCGTTCTTGCAGGGTTTTGGCAAGCTCCCGGCTCTTGGCGCTGGAGCGAATTTCAGACGGTTTCAGCAAGATATGACGTACTTTGCTCTGGTGCACCATCTGCGGCCCACCGCGTTTTGCCCGCAAATGCACCAGGTGCCAGCCGCTGGCGCTTTGAATGGGTCTGGCGGTATCACCGGCGTTCATTGCAGGCGCAATATCCGCCATAAGAGACGGTAAATCCGCGCCGGAGCGCCAACCCAAATCGCCGCCGCTGAATTTTACCGGTGAATTGGCGATGGTTGTGCCAAAGTCCGCGCCGTTTTGGATTTTTTGGTACAGTTTTTCTACAGTGGCCGCCGCTGCCGCCGCCTCGGCTTCGCTGGCATCGGGAGCGACAGGCAAGAGGGCGTGCAAAAAGCGGTAATCAGACTGCCCCAGCAGCTTTCCCTCTGGCGTGGCCAGGTAGTTGTTGACTTCCTGCGGGGTAATTTGTATCTGCTGGTTTAGACTGCCAGCCTGTACCCGCTGGATCATCACCTCTTTACGAATTTGCTCGCGTACCGATAGCCAGGACTGTCCTTCACTTTCGACTTGCTGGCGAAACTGCTGGGGGGTGAGGCGGTTTTGCGCCGCAATACGGGCAATGGCATTGTCGATTTGTGCATCTGAAACCCTAAGACCCACGCGGCGGGCGCGCTGCAGTTGGATGCTTTCCAAAATCAGCCGATCAAGCGTTTGTTTTACCAGCACATCCTGTTCTGGCAGAGCAATGCCGCGTGCCCGCAAGGTGGTGGTGACATTGGCGAGCCTGGCTTTGAGTTCGCTGGCCATGATAATGTCATCTTCCACTACGGCCACGACCTGATCCAGCATTTCGACGGCGCTGTGCGCACTGGTGCTAAGCGCCAAAGCGCCCGCAAGTAACAGCGTTTTCACGCCGGCGAGCAGGGATGTTGTCTTGTTAAAAGTCACTGTCTTTATAGCCTCGAATCATATCTTCCAAAATACTGCTGACCCGGCTGCCAAAGCCGCCCAACCCTTTAAGCACTATTTGGACTTGTGTTGAGTGTTCGCGTTCCAAAGTTGGGTCGTCAGGATTCACGTATTGTCCACTGACCGTGTCGAAATAACGCAGATGAAGCACACGGAACTTCCAGCAGCAGCTATCATATTCCAAGCCCACCATATCTTCTACGCTGCTGTTCGCTTCCAGCGAGTAGTTCCAGCTGGCAAAGAAAGACCAATTGCTCTGTCCAAATGGCAGCCAGGCGGATAAGTGGGTTTGTTCGGTGACCGGCTGGGTGACGGCCAGACTTTCAATAGGGCGGCGGTAAGTATAGCCGACATTAAACAGGGTGCGCTGCCACGGCCGGTAACTCACCTGTACGTTGGCGTTGTTGACCCGGTCATCCTGAGGGTCCCAGGCGAGGTTGGTGAGCACATCCAGGCGGGCATTGGGGTAGAAAATGACTTCGGCGACGACTTCCGAGCTGCTGCTGTCGAAGGCCGGATCGTTGGTCACGCGGCGCACCTGCCTGTCTTGCAGGTAAAAGGTTTGACCAAGGCTTGCGTTGAAGTATTCGCGGCCTGTGTGGCGATCAATAAAACGCGAGGTAATGCCAGCGGAAATCTGATCCGCATCATCCAGACGGTCGTGGCCGGAAAAACGGCTGTCTCTGTACAGTTGGCCGTAGCTAAAGGGCAGCTCTGTGGTGTCAAAGTCAGGCAGGCCCTGCTGCTTGCGATAGGGGCTGTACAGGTAGTAAAGCCTGGGTTCTATCGTTTGCACCAGTGGCTTGTTCAGCAGCTCGGTATCGCGATCGAAATACAAACCACCGTCCAGGCTGGCCAGCGGTGCGCCGACGGAGGGGTTGTCATCCATCAGCTCGTCACCCAGCCGGTCAAGGGCATAGTTTAGCTGACGGTATTTGATGGTGGGGGTGAAAAAGCCCGCCGTCCACAGCATGGGGTAATTCGCGCCAATTTCGCTGTAAAGCCTCTGTCCGGTTGAGCGCGATTCGTCGTTGATGTCGAAGTTGGAATACTGGGCAAAGGCGATGGGGTTGATGCTGAACGCTTCGCCTGTGGCCAGATACCGCCAGGTGAGCTGGGGCAGTTTCTTGTAGTTATCGCTGATGTCATTCGCCAGCGACTGGTATTGGCTCACATTTAAGTCCGCGCGCCAGCGCATGCTTACATAGCCCAGGGCGCCCTGTTGTAACAGATTGGTTTCGCGGCGGTTGTTGAGGCTGTCCGATTGTAAGTCTTTCAGGTAGTTCACATCCGAGGCGCGGCTGTAGTTGACGCGCGAATACCAGTGCGCGCCGTAGTGCCCGCGTTGGGTGACATTGATAAGCCAGCGTTTGTGATCTTCGAGATCGGGGTATTCGTGGTGGTATTGTTTGTCTTTGTGCAGATAGGCGCCGTTAAAGCTCCACAGCCCGGAATAACGCCCGAGATAGCGCGCGTTAAACTGGTTGCTCAGGCCTCGATTCTGGATATGGCGTGGCGTGTAGAGCAGGTCGTAATTTGGGGCGATATTCCAGTACAGCGGCAGGGCAATGTCGATGCCGCCACCGGAGTCCGTGCCGAGATCGGGCCACAGCACTCCCGAGCGACGTTTATCGCCGATCGGAAAGGCCAGATAGGGTAAATACAACACCGGCACATCGCGTACTTTGAGTTTTGTACCGCGCGTTATGGCATAACCCTCTTCTGTTTTGATTTCTACTTCACGGGTATTCAGCGCCCACTGGTGTTGCTCGGGTGAGCAGTAGGTGATTTCCGCTTCTTCGCCGGAAATAACGCCGTCAGTATCGCGTTTTAGCTGTTGTGCGCTGCCGTGAAAATGCTGTTCGTGCAGTACAAACAGGGCCTCGTCAAAGACCAGCGTGTTGTCGCGGGTATTAACCGCCGCGCGCTCGCCGCGCAATAACAGGCCAGGCTCGCGAATTTCGATGTTGCCACTGATTGCAGCCTCGCCTGTGTTGTTGTTCACCGTGAATTCAGTGCCGCTCAGGCGGCGATAGCCTTGTGAAATACTGACGCCACCACTAAAGCGTGCGGTGTTTTCTTTAAGCAGTATTTCGGAGTCGCCCGCCTGGGCGCGCAGCTCAGACTTTTCTGGTTTTTGGTTGCGATCCGCACTGCGCAGAGGGTCTACGTAGCGCCCCTGGCATTGTCGGCACTCGTGATCGTGCAGTGCCTCGGGCAGATCGGCCTCGTTCACCCAGTCATAGCGTGACGCGGCTGCGGTGGGTCTCTCAGCTATTAGCTGGTTTGTGGCCTTTGTGGCATCGGCCTGCTTGTTAACGCCGCTGCACAGCCACTGCCCGCCATCGGCGGTACATTGCCACTGGTCGCCGTGGCGCGCACTGGCGCTGGCGGTCATGACGCAGGCAATGGCAGAGGCGAGCAGACGGGGAGCAAGGGTCTTTTTCAAGGGCGTTTTCATCGATAAAACGGTGTTATTGTCACTGGGAGCGAATGATAAAGCAATTTGCACCGCATTGCCTGTTATATTGCGCGACCAGCGTCCCTGTTTCGCAGGGCCACTCCCTCAACCGGGCGAGAGGGCGTACAATGTGGTCTTTTTGAGTGCAATACACATGAACGAGCCAAAGCCTTTTGCTATCAGCGATACCATGCTTTCCTGGGCGGCAGGGCTGTGGCCTGGTGCGCAACAGAGCGAGCAAATAGTACCCACACTGCTCCCAGGCGATGCGGGACACCGGCGTTATTGCAGGCTGCACCAGGGCGCGCAAACCGCCATGCTGGTGGTGACGCCCGCTGGCACCGAGGGCCACGAGCGGTTTTTAGCCCTGCGCCGCTTGCTTGAGGAGGCGGGGGTGCGCGTGCCGCGCTTGTATGGGGTTGACCTTGCTATGGGCCTGATGTTGCTGGAAGACCTGGGTGACGAGCTGTTACTGGCCCACTTAAACGAAGTCACAGTTGACGATTTTTACCGACGTGCCAGCGTTATGCAGGTGGCTATTGCCCGCGCCATGCCATCTGAGGGGGCTGCACTTGGATACTATGACGCCGAAGAGCTGCTGCGTGAAATGGATTTGTTTCGCGAGTGGTTTGTACCGCGTTTGTTAGCGCATGAGCTGAACGACGATGACAATGCGGTGCTTGAGGCTTTGTTTGCGCAGCTTGTAGATTCCGCTCTGGAACAACCCGTCGTGCTGGTACACCGCGATTTTCACAGCCGCAATCTCATGCTGGATGGGCAGGGTGAGCTGGTGACCATTGATTTTCAGGATGCCATTATTGGGCCCATCACCTACGACGGTGTGTCGCTGCTGCGGGATTGCTACATTCGCTGGCGGCCTGAGCAGGTACGCGCCTGGGCGCTGCGGCAAAAACAGTTGCAGCAGGAGGCGGGTCTGTTGCAGCAGGTCAGTGACGCCCAGTATCTGCGCTGGTTTGATCTGATGGGTTTGCAGCGCCATATCAAAGTGCTGGGTATTTTTGCACGCCTGCACCTGCGCGATGGCAAATCCGGCTATTTAAACGATTTACCACTGGTGATTGCCTATGTGCGCGAAGCTCTGGGGCGCTATGAAGATATACCCGCTGTGGACGCGTTTAGGCAGTGGTTTGAACAGTGCCTGGCACCGCTGTTTGAAACCCAGGCCTGGTATCGAGAGCTGGAGGTGGCACAATGAAGGCGATGATCTTGGCCGCTGGACGCGGTGAACGTATGCGTCCGCTCACGGATCACACACCCAAGCCTTTGTTGGAGGTTAAGGGAAAGCCGCTTATCGCCTGGCATTTGCAGGCCTTGGCAGAGGCGAATTTTACCGAGGTGGTCATCAATGTGTCCCACCTCGCGGAGCATATTGTAGGGTACTGCAAAGACGGCAGCGCCTGGGGTTTGGCTATCCATTACTCAGTGGAGCATGCGCCCCTTGAGACCGCCGGTGGTATCGCCAGAGCATTGCCGCTGCTTGGTGATGCGCCGTTTCTGGTGGTCAATGGCGATGTGTGGACGGACTGTGATTTTGCTCACTTAAGCCGTGTAGCCCCGGTCGATAAGGGCGCGCATCTGGTGATGGTGGACAACCCCGCACACCACCCAAGCGGTGACTTTTCTCTGTGCGGGGCTTATGTAAAACATGCCGCTAAGGGCGGGCGGGCGCTGACTTACGCCGGTGTGGGCGTTTATACGCCGGGCTTTTTTGCCGATGTCAGCGATCAGGCCTTGCCGCTGCGCCCCCTGTTGGAAGCGGGCATCGCTGCGGGGGTGTTGCGCGGTGAGCACCACAGGGGAGTATGGGAGGATGTCGGCACTCCCGAGCGTCTTGCCGAGCTTAATCGTGTGTAGCGCTGGGCAAAGTGGATTTGCGGCGCTAGAATGCGTTTCTTTCAGTGGTAATTTGTTAAGCAAGCGCGGAGTCGCCCCCCCATGTCCGATTACCTGATCGCCCCGTCTATTTTATCTGCGGATTTTGCCCGCCTTGGCGAAGAGGTCGATAATGTACTCGCCGCCGGTGCCGACATCGTGCATTTTGACGTAATGGACAATCACTATGTGCCCAATCTCACCATTGGCCCCATGGTCTGCAAGGCGCTGCGCAAGCACGGTGTGACCGCGCCCATTGATGTGCATTTAATGGTAAGCCCGGTCGATAGCATGATCGCCGATTTTGTGGAGGCGGGTGCGAGCTATATCACCTTCCATCCGGATGCCTCCACCCATGTCGATCGTTCTTTGCAGATGATTCGCCAGGCCGGCTGTAAATCCGGTCTGGCTATCAATCCGCACATGGGCCTTGAAAGCCTGCGTTACGTGCTGGATAAGGTGGATATGATTTTGCTGATGTCGGTCAACCCGGGTTTTGGCGGGCAATCGTTTATTCCCTCAACACTGGCTAAACTGCGTGAAGCCAGGGCGATGATCGATCAGACGGATTACGATATTCGCCTTGAAATTGATGGCGGTGTAACACCCGATAATATTGCTGAGATAGCCCTGGCCGGCGCAGATACCTTTGTTGCAGGCTCAGCGATCTTTAACCAGCCCGATTACCGCGCCGTGATCCAGCGTATGCGCAGGGAGCTTGCGACACTTGCTTGATGGAAGTCATAACAGTATCTGGCGTTACAGCGTAAACTCGTGAAGCAAAAGTTATGTATTAATTCGCAGCGCGGCTGATTGCCGCGTGAGAACATAAGCTATTCTAGTAATAATCACACAGGAGACAGTAATATGATTACCCTAGCAAACAGTCCAGCACAGCAGGAGATGTTGGCAAAAGTTAAGAACAACAAGGGCTTTATTGCTGCTCTTGACCAAAGCGGCGGTTCCACACCCAAGGCCTTGCGCCTGTATGGCGTTGATGAGTCGGCCTACAGCGACGATGAGGAAATGTTCGACAAAGTGCACGAAATGCGCACCCGCATCATTACCAGCGACGCTTTTAACGGTGAGCGTATTTTGGGTTCTATTCTGTTTGAAGATACCCTGGATCGCGATATCGACGGTATACCCTCTTCGCACTATCTGTGGCAGCGCAAAAATGTTGTGCCTTTTCTGAAGGTGGACAAGGGCCTGGCCGACGAAGACAAGGGTGTGCAGTTGATGAAGCCCATCCCCGGCCTTGACGAACTGCTGGACAAGGCAAATGCCAAGGATGTGTTCGGCACCAAGATGCGTTCGGTGATTAAGCTGGCTAACCGCGAGGGTATTGATGAGGTAGTTGCCCAGCAGTTTGAAGTGGGTCGTCAAATTCTTGCAAAAGGCCTGGTACCCATCATCGAGCCAGAGATAGACATTCACAGCCCGGAAAAAGCCGAGGCGGAGGATCTGCTGAAAAAAGCCCTGCTCGACCAGCTCGACCAGCTGCCAGAGGAAGCGCTGGTGATGCTGAAACTCACTCTGCCAAACAAGGCTAACTTTTACCGCGAGTGCATCGAGCACCCCCGCATACTTCGCGTGGTGGCGCTCTCTGGTGGCTACAGCCGCGAGGAAGCTGATCGTCTGCTGCGCGAAAACAACGGCATGATTGCCAGCTTCTCCCGCGCTCTTACCGAGGGTCTTTCTGTCACCCAGAGCGACGCCGAGTTTGATGCAAGCCTCGATGGGTCTATTGAGGGCATTTATCAGGCGTCGATCACTTAAGCCGCTGGCATTAGCCCACAGGGGGTGCTGCAGCTTGCACCCCCGCACCGCTTCGGTACAATGACATGCCAATGTCAAACTGTACGGCTGTGGTCAATGACAGCGAGGTATTACCGAATGGACGCATGGACGATGCGCGAAGTGACTTGTTGGCGATGGTAAATCGCTCGCGTATTGGGTTTGCCCTTTGCAGACCTTCGATGACCCTGTTCCACCCGAGGATACCTCATGCTTGCCCAGGAATTTGCGGCGCTGGCCGCACAATCGTATAACCGTATACCCCTTAGCCGCGAGGTGCTGGCAGATTTTGACACGCCGCTGAGCGCCTATCGCAAACTTGCCAGTGGACGCTATTCCTATCTGCTCGAATCTGTCCAGGGCGGCGAAAAATGGGGGCGCTATTCGATCATTGGTTTACCCTGCGAACGCATTATTAAAGTCTATGGGAACGAGGTGCAATGCTGGCGGGGCGACGAGCTGGTCAGTCGTGAAACCGTGGCCGACCCGCTGGCCTGGGTGGACGCCTGGCAAAAAGCCTATCGCTGTCCACAGCTGGGTGGTTTGCCCGTGTTTTACGGCGGCTTGGTCGGTTATTTCAGCTATGACACCGTGCGCTACGTGGAGCGGCATTTGCGTGACAGCTCACCGCAGGATTTACTGGGAACGCCAGATATTTTGCTGATGGAGTCAAACGAGGTGCTGGTGTTTGATAACCTCGCCGGCACGCTTACCCTTATCGTCAATGCGGATCCCGCCCAGCCCGACGCCTTTGCCAAAGCGCAGCAACGCCTCAATGAACTGGCGAATAAATTGCGCGAGCCTATCGAGCCACTGCCGCCGGTATCTCTGGACGATAGTGCCGGCGCGGCGCTGGAACAATCTGCCCAGTCGCATTTTAGTCGGGACGCTTACGAGCAGGTGGTTGAAAAGATTAAAGAGTATGTGTTGGCGGGGGATGTCATGCAGGTAGTGCCCTCCCAGCGTATGAGCATTCCGTTTCGGGCCGAGCCGCTGAATCTCTACCGCGCACTGCGCAACCTGAACCCCTCGCCCTATTTGTATTACCTCAATTTAGACGATTTCTATATTGTCGGTTCATCACCGGAAATTTTAGCGCGACAGGAGCACGGTAAGGTCACCGTACGCCCGATTGCGGGAACGCGTCGGCGTGGTCATGACGATGCTGAAGACGCTGCCTTTGAAGCGGAACTACTGGCCGACCCGAAGGAGATCGCCGAGCATGTGATGTTGATTGATCTCGGTCGCAACGATGTGGGTCGCATTGCCAAAACAGGCACTGTGGAGCTTACTGATCAAATGGTGGTGGAACGCTATTCCCATGTGATGCACCTGGTATCCAGCGTGCAGGGGCAGTTGCAGGAGGGTACCTCCGCCGTGGATGTGCTGCGCGCTACACTGCCTGCGGGTACCTTGAGCGGTGCGCCCAAAATTCGCGCGATGCAGATTATTGATGAAGTCGAGCCGGTGCGCCGTGGTGTTTACGGTGGTGCCGTGGGCTATATTGGCTGGTCGGGCGATATGGATACGGCCATCGCCATTCGCACCGCCGTGATAAAAGACGACACCTTGTACGTGCAGGCGGGCGGTGGTGTGGTGGCTGACTCCATTGCGAGCCTGGAGTGGAAGGAAACCCGCAACAAGGCCAGAGCCATGTTCAGAGCCGCCGCCATGGTGTTGGCGGGAGAGCAGGAGGATAAGTAAGATGCTGTTGATGATCGACAATTACGACTCCTTCACCTACAACGTGGTGCAGTACCTGGCGGAGTTGGGGGCGGACGTGAAGGTGGTGCGCAACGACGAGATTGCCATTGCCGATATCGAAACACTGGCGCCTGAGCGTATGGTAATCTCTCCCGGCCCCTGTACACCCGATCAGGCGGGCATTTCCATGGAGGCGATTCGTCATTTCCAGGGTAAACTGCCTATATTGGGCATATGCCTGGGGCATCAGAGTATTGGTCAGGTTTACGGCGGGCGCATTGTGCGCGCCAAGCAGGTGATGCACGGCAAGGTATCTGAGGTTTATCATCGCAGTACCGGTGTTTTTCAGGGTTTGACAATGCCGTTTACCGCAACACGCTATCATTCGCTGGTGATTGAACAGGACAGCCTGCCCGATTGTTTGGAGCTTACCGCATGGACGCAGAACGAAGACGGCAGCATTGATGAGATTATGGGTGTCCGCCATCGCGACTATGCGGTGGAGGGTGTGCAGTTTCACCCGGAATCAATTTTGAGCGAGCACGGCCACGACCTGCTGCGCAATTTTTTGGAGCAAAAGCTATGAAGATTCAAGAGGCACTGGCAATACTGGCGGATCATCAGTCACTCACTCAGGAGCAATCCGCTGATGTGATGCGTCAGGTGATGAGCGGAGAGTGCAGCGATGCACAAATTGGCGCCCTGCTGATGGCCTGGCGCATCAAAGGCGAAACTGCGGATGAAATTGCCGGAGCGGCGCAGATTATGCGCTCACTCGCTGCGCCTGTGCCCTGTGAACACGAACGCGTGGTCGATTTGGTGGGCACCGGTGGCGATGGCTCAAATCTGTTTAATGTCTCCACCGCGGCGACATTCGTGGCCGCGGCGGCGGGTGTGCGCATGGCCAAGCACGGCAATCGCTCGGTGTCGTCCACCTCTGGCAGCGCCGAAGTGTTAGCGATAATGGGCATGCCCCTGGATTTGACCGCAGAGGAAGTCTCCCGCTGTGTTGACGAGGTTGGCGTGGGTTTTATGTTCGCGCCAACCCATCACGAGGCCATGCGCTACGCGATTGGTCCGCGCCGGGACATGGGCTTGCGTACTATTTTTAATGTGCTGGGGCCCTTGACCAATCCCGCCGCGGTGCGCTACCAGGTGATTGGTGTGTTTGACGGCGCATTGTGCGCGCCCCTGGCAAACGTCGCCAAACGATTGGGGCTGACCAATGTTATGGTGGTTCATTCCAACGATGGACTCGATGAAATCTCGCTGGCTGCGCCCACCCAGGTATCCGAGTTGCGCAATGGCGATATTACGCATTACACGGTAAAACCGGAAGACCTGAAGATCACCAGTGCCAGCCTGGACGGCTTGCAAGTCAGTGGCGCGCAGGAGTCCGCCAAGCTGATTCAGGCGGCGCTTGGCAATAGCCCCGACACCAACAGTGAAAAAGCCAGAGCGCTGATTGCCTTGAACGCGGGGGCGGCCATTTATGTGGGCGGCGAGGCGCCGACCCTGGCAGACGGCGTGGCGCTGGCGCAGGATGTGATCGCCAGCGGTCAAGCCAAAGAAAAGCTGGCGCACTTTATTGCGGTGACCAGCATGATGAGAAACAAGGAATCCTCGTGAGCGCGACTATTTTAGATACGATTGTCAGGCGGAAACAGCAGGAGCTGCGCGATTGTAAAGCGCAGCGTTCTCTTGCGGCGCTTGATGTGTTGGTAAGTGAACAAAGCCCCGTGCGCGGTTTTAGTAAAGCTCTGCAAGCGCGCGTGGCCAAGCGGGAAAATGCCGTTATTGCCGAAGTTAAAAAAGCCTCACCGAGCAAGGGTGTGATTCGCGAAGATTTTCATCCCGCTGATATTGCCAGAGCCTACCAGCAAGGCGGTGCAGCCTGTTTGTCGGTGCTGACTGATGTCGATTTTTTTCAGGGGGCGAACCAGTATTTAATCGAAGCCCGCGCCGCCTGTGAACTGCCGGTACTGCGGAAAGACTTTACCGTAGATCCATATCAGATTGTCGAAGCAAGAGCGATTGGTGCGGATGCAATTTTATTGATTGCGGCGGTGCTTGACGACCACCAGTTACGCGACCTATATGCCACCGCTGCGGAACAATCGCTGGATGTTTTGGTGGAAGTACACAACCGGGCAGAGCTTGAACGAGCACTTGATTTGCCCATTGATTTGATCGGCATTAACAACCGCGATTTGCACAGTTTTAATACGGATACGCAAACTACTATCGACCTGTTGCCCCATATCGGCGCGGATAAAACGGTGATTACCGAAAGCGGCATTCACACTCACAACGATGTGCAACTGATGACAGAGCACGGTGTATACGGGTTTTTAGTGGGCGAGGCGTTTATGCGCGCTGAAAATCCAGGTGAAAAGCTGCGGGAACTGTTTTTCTAGCGCTCAGAAATAAATGACCGGCGGACACGACCATGCACCCCACTTTGCCTTTGCTGGAACACACGGACTTTCCGCAAATTTATCGCGCCCAGCTCGATACTTTGCAGGTGAATCTTGGCTACAAATGCAATTTGAGTTGTCTGCACTGCCATGTGAACGCCGGGCCAACCCGCAAGGAGATGATGAGCTTGGAGCATATCGCCATGCTCGTGCCCTTGATGAAAAGGCTCGGTATCTCAAACCTGGATCTCACTGGCGGTGCGCCAGAGTTGCATGCAGGTTTCAGGGCGCTGGTCGATGAGGCCAGGACGGCGGGTATCAAGGTGATTGATCGCTGTAATCTCACGGTGCTGCTGGAACCTGGGCAAGAAGATCTGGCGGCGTTTTTAGCCGCGCAACAAGTTGAAATTGTGGCATCCTTGCCCTGTTATTCGGTAAAAAATGTCGATCAGCAGCGCGGTAATGGCGTGTTTGATAAAAGCATTACCGCTCTACAGCAGTTGAATCACCTGGGTTATGGCAAACGTGAATCGGGGTTGGTGCTGAATCTGGTATTTAACCCGCAAGGCCCGAGTTTGCCACCGCCGCAGGAGGCACTTGAGGCCGATTATAAGCGCGAGCTAAAAAGTCATTTTGATATCGAATTTAACCACCTGTTCGCTCTTGCCAATATGCCTGTCAAGCGCTTTGGTTCAACGCTGATTTCCAAGGGCCAGTTTGATGGCTACATGCAGTTATTGAAGGATAACTTCAGTGAAGCTAATCTCGATGGGCTTATGTGTCGTAGCCTATTGAGCGTGGATTGGCAGGGTTTTGTTTATGACTGCGATTTTAATCAGCAGTTGGATATTGCCCTTGGCAGTTCGAAGAAAACGCATTTGCGCGACCTGGCGGGTATGAAGCTGGATGGTAAAGCCATCGGTATTGCTGATCACTGTTATGCTTGTACAGCGGGGCAGGGCAGCAGTTGTGGTGGAGCCTTATAACATTGCTATCAGAAAACCATTCAGTATCTTTTTCCCCTGTCGGAACAAGATAGGAGTTCGCGCAGCGGGTAAGGCGTTTGCAAAAAGCAGGGCCATGCTTATGTGCCATTTCAAAACCCTTCAGAACATAATAATACGCACCAAAACAGAGGCTGAACCATGCCAAAAAAGCTCACTTTAATCCTTGCCATCGCCTGTGCTATCGGCGCTTTTTTCGCGTACGATTTACAGCCGTATTTAAGTTTTGAAGGTCTAAAGGCAGGTGTTGTTGAGTTTCGCCACTGGCGTGACCAATTCCCACTGCTTACCAGCACTGGGTTTTTTCTGTTGTATGTTGCAGTCACCGCACTGTCACTACCCGGTGCGGCGGTAATGACACTGGCGGCGGGTGCACTTTTTGGTTTGTGGTGGGGTTTGTTGCTGGTGTCCTTTGCCAGCACTATCGGTGCGACGCTTGCGTTTTTAGTATCGCGCTATGTGTTGCGCGATGTGGTGCAGCTGCGGTTTGGTGAGCGTCTGCAAGCGGTTGACCGGGGCATCGCCAAAGATGGCGCGTTCTATTTGTTTACTTTGCGCCTGGTGCCTGTAATTCCATTTTTTGTTATTAATCTGGTGATGGGCCTGACCAGGCTGCCGGTAAAAACATTTTACTGGGTCAGTCAGGTGGGAATGCTCGCTGGTACCTTGGTGTATGTTAACGCGGGCACCCAGCTTGGGCGCATTGAGAGCATGTCAGATATTTTGTCACCTGCGCTGCTTGGTTCATTTATTTTGCTGGGTTTATTTCCCTGGATCGCAAAAGCGGCGCTGGCGCGCTGGCAAAAAGTTCGCGTGTATAAAGGTTTTGCTCGCCCGAAAAAATTTGATAGAAACCTTATTGTTCTCGGCGCCGGTGCGGGTGGTCTGGTGACGTCCTATATTGCCGCTGCGGTAAAGGCCAAGGTGACCCTGGTCGAAGCCGGGGCCATGGGCGGTGATTGTTTGAACACCGGTTGCGTGCCCAGCAAGGCTTTGTTACGCAGTGCCAAGGTCGCGCATCAGATGAAAGAAGCGGCGCGGTTTGGTGTGTCTGCTCCCCAGGCAGAGGTGGATTTCAAACAGCTTATGCGGCGCGTCAAAGAAGTGATTGCCGCGATCGAACCGCATGACAGTGTTGCGCGCTACACCGGGTTGGGCGTCGAGGTGAAGCAGGGTTATGGTCGTATCATCGACCCATGGACGGTGGAAATCAGCGAAACTGGCGGTAACAAAACCTCACTTACTGCCCGCAGTATCGTGATCGCGACTGGTGCAAACCCCGTTGTACCTGCGCTGCCCGGGCTTGATGCGGTGGGATATTTGACGTCTGAAACCATGTGGCAGGCTCTGAGCGAGCGTGATGTTGCGCCTGCACGCTTGGCTATTTTAGGCGGTGGCCCCATTGCCTGTGAGCTTGCCCAGGCTTTTGCCCGCCTGGGCTCAGCGGTGACTGTGATCGAAGTGGCCGAGCATCTGTTGCCGAGGGAAGACAGCGACGTAGCGGCTCATGTAACGCAAATGTTAAGGGATGAAGGTGTTACCGTATTAAGCGGACACCGCGCCGAGTCCGCTGCGGTTACAGAGGGTGAAAAGCAATTGCTGCTCAGCTTTTTGGGTGGCGAGACGAGGGTGGTATTTGATGAGCTGATTTGCGCCGTAGGCAGAAAGCCGCGTTTGCAGGGTTTTGGTCTGGAAGCGCTGGGATTCGATGTGAGCAAGCCGGTCGAGACTAACAGATACCTGCAAACGGTGTTTCCCAACATTTATCTGGCGGGCGATGTTGCAAACAGGGGACAGCTCACTCATTTGGCCGCGCATCAGGCCTGGTACGCCGCGGTCAACGCCCTGTTTGGGCGGTTTCGTAGGTTTGCTGTCGATGAGCGTGTTATTCCCGCCTGCATTTATTTAGACCCGGAGGTTGCAAGGGTGGGCTTAACGGAAACAGAGGCTATGGCGCGGGGTGTCAGCTACGAGCTTACGCGTTATGACCTTGCCGATCTGGATCGCGCCATCGCCGATGGTGCAGCCAAAGGTTTTGTCAAAGTGCTCACAGCACCGGGCAAAGATCGTATTTTAGGGGCGGTAATCGTGGGCGAGCGCGCCGGTGACCTGTTGGCGGAGTTTGTGCTTGCAATGAAACACGGTCTGGGGCTTAACAAGGTTCTGGGTACGATTCACAGCTACCCCACCTGGGCGGAAGCGAATAAATACGTTGCCGGCGAATGGAAGCGCGCCAACGCGCCAGAGAAGCTACTGGCCTGGATCAAGCGGTATCACGCCTGGGAGCGAGGTTGATAGCTTGAGGTTTACAATGTCTCATACACCACAATGGTTTTGCCGGATGCGCTGATAAGCCCGTCCTCTTCAAGGTTTTTCAGTACGCGCCCGGCCATTTCGCGGGAACAGCCGACGATTTTGCCCAGTTCCTGACGGGTAACTTTGATCTGCATGCCTTCCGGGTGGGTCATGGCGTCAGGTTCTTTGCACAGGTCGATTAGCGTGTGGGCGATACGGCCTGAGACATCGACAAAGGCGAGATCTTTGAGTTTGCGCGTGGTCTGACGCAGGCGCTTGCCGACCTGATTGGCGATGGCGAACAGGATGTCGGGAAACTGGCTGCGGATCTTGTGAAACTTGTCGTAGCTGATAATCGCCAGTTCACAGGGTGTTCGGGCGACGATTTCCGCACTGCGGGACTCATTTTGCTTGTTAAACAGCCCCATTTCGCCAAAAAAGTCACCCATATTCAGGTAACTGACCACCATCTTGTGTTTAGGGTCTGATTCATCCGCAATCATTACTGAAACTGAGCCATCCAGAATAAAATACAGCGAATCACAGGGCTCACCCTCTTTAAGAATAACGCTGCGCGAGCGGTGCTGTTCTACCTGGCAGTGGCGCAAAAACTCTTCCACAGAGGGGATCGACTGAATAACTTGTGGTCTAATCATGTTTTTGTACTCCCAATGTGAAATCTGGTTTTGAGCTCGGCTTTAGTGTAACCAAGCGCGCTGCTAAGTAAAATGCTCGGTGCTGTGTTAAGCTGGGAAAACTCAAGAAATTCGGATAAAACAAAGGTTTTTTGTATTTTGGTAAGGATCTTTGCTTAGAGGGCGACAATGGAAGCAGTTGTGAAATGGACCGATGGCGTCCAGTTTGTGGGTGAGTCTGGCAGCGGTCATTGCATCGTGATGGACGCAAGCGGTAAGGCACCACGCCCGATGGAAATGCTATTGATGGGCGCAGGGGGTTGCGCCTCTTACGATGTGATCGGCATTTTACAAAAAGCCCGTCAGAAGGTGCGCGACTGCCGTGTGGAGCTTTCCGCAACACGCGCCGATGCTGTGCCTGCGGTGTTTACCCATATCGACATGCACTTTATCGTCAGCGGTGTGGGTATCAAGGACAGTCATGTTGCGCGAGCGGTGGCGCTGTCGGCGGAAAAATACTGCTCCGCCTCGATTATGCTCGGTGCAGCGGGAGTGGAAATCACCCATCGCTACACGCTTATTAACGAAGACTGAACGGTGTCACACGGGGCGGTACACGCGCACATCGAGGCCGCGCTCGGCCAGGTGGCTGGCGTGCAGGCGGCTCATTACGCCCTGGTCGCAATACAGCATATAGCTTGTACCCGGTTGCAGCCTTGCCGCCTGTGAGTGCAGGGCGTAGAAGGGAATTTTCTCCACATTGACGGGCAGCCTGAGCGGGTTTTGCTCCTCTTCGTCGGGGTGACGGATGTCAATCACCGTGCAACCCGCCAGCGGCGCACTCAACACCTCGACTTCGGTATAGTTCAGGTCTTCGTCTGCCAAGCGGTCGATACGGGTTTGGCGGGCGCCTGCGATGGCTCGCTCAAGTACGTCCATATCAAAACGCGATTCTTCGTGCTCCACGCGCTCAGGTTTGGCGCGGGTGGTAGGGTTAACGGAAATGACACCACAGTATTCGGGCATGGTTGCGGCGAAGGGCTCGGTACCTATCCTGGTGGCGATATTGATAATGTCGGATTTATCGGCGCTGATCAGCGGTCGCATTACCAGCATGGGCGTAGCCTGATCAATAATTGCCAGGTTGCGCACGGTCTGGCTGCTGACCTGGGCCACCGCCTCGCCAGTGACCAGGGCGTCTATATCCAAATCCGTGGCAATGCGCTCGGCGACGCGCAGCATCATACGTTTCAGGATAACACCCATATAGCTATCGGTGACCTTGTTTAGCAACTCGGCTACCACTTCTGCAAACGGCACGCTGATAAACAGTACCCGCTGGCCGCAGCCATAGCGCTGCCAGAGATACAGAGCGACCTCCTTGACCCCGATTTCGTGGTCGCGCCCACCCAGATTAAAGAAAATGAAATGTGTGCGCATGCCCCGCTTCATGGTGAGGTAGCTCGCTACTGGTGAGTCGAACCCGCCCGAGAGCAGTGACAGAACCGGCTCCACGCCGCCAACGGGATAGCCGCCAAGCCCGGCTATACGCCGTCCGACGATAAACAGTTGCTGCTGGCTGATTTCAATTGCCACGGTGACATCCGGGTTTTTGAGTTTCACCGCGGTAGCACCGCTATGGCGCATGATATAGCTGCCGATAATGCGTTCGGCTTCCACCGAGGTAAAGTCGTGTTGACCGCTGCGCTTCACCCGCACGGCGAAGCTCTTGCCTTCGAGTTGCTCGCGGTAGTACGCCAGTGCCTTTGCCGCAGCGTCCTCCAGGCTTGTCAGGGGAAAATCATTGACCTCTAAAATCACCGCAATGCCCGCAACGCGCTGCATGGCATCGAGCAGGCGGGCGCGGTGCTTTGGGTCGTTGTTCTGGCTGTGCACCAGCAGCTTGTCCCACTGCTGCTTTATCTTAATCTCTGGCTCTATGTCTTTTAGCACTCTTTTCAGGTTTTCCCGTAACTTGCTGACCAGGCGTTTGCGCACGGGGCTGCTTTTGATGGTGATTTCTGGAAAGTACTTGATAATGTATGGCATGAAGCGCGCCGCTTGGAATAAAACGCGCATTATACGAATTCCGTGACATCTTGCATGAATTATCTCGCTTGCACCAAGCAAGTGCAAAAATGGTCTATAATGGTGCAACGGTGCCGATGCCTTGGGTATCAACCCCCTAAAAATGGCGCGTTTATTCTTGGCACGCTATTTGCTAGGCAGTATTCGTCAACGTCATTGTCGAATCGCTGAGATGCCGATGTGAAGCAATGCAACCCCCTGTGCCGTCAGGCGCACTCAATGTGAAAAAGAGAGGAAACCATGTCCGAAAATACCATGAAATTGATTAGAGAAAACGATGTCCGTTGGGTGGATCTGCGTTTCACAGACACACACGGCAAAGAGCAGCACGTGAGTATTCCTGCCTCTGAGGTCGACGAGGATTTCTTTGAAGATGGTCAGATGTTCGACGGTTCTTCCATCGCGGGCTGGAAGGGTATTAACGAGTCCGACATGGTGTTGATGCCCGATGACAACGCATCGGTGCTCGACCCCTTTACCGACGACACTACGCTGATTGTGCGCTGCGATGTGGTCGAACCCTCCACTATGCAGGGCTATGAGCGCGACCCTCGTTCCGTGGCGCGACGCGCAGAGGCCTATCTAAAATCTACCGGCATTGGCGACACCGCTTTCTTTGGCCCCGAGCCGGAGTTTTTTGTGTTCGATGACATCAAATGGCGCGTAGAGATGAACAGTGCCTGCTTTACAATCCACTCACAGGAAGCGGCCTGGGCCTCAGATCATCCCTTCGAAGATGGCAACGTCGGTCACCGCCCAGGTGTTAAAGGCGGTTACTTCCCCGTGCCACCGGTAGATTCACTGCACGATATCCGCGCGGCCATGTGTAACACGATGGAGCAGATGGGTCTGCCAGTGGAAGTGCATCACCACGAGGTGGGTACCGCCGGTCAATGTGAGATCGGGGTGAAATTCAACACCCTGGTGGAAAAGGCCGATGAGGTGCAGATCCTGAAATACTGCGTGCATAACGTGGCACACGCCTACGGTAAAACCGCAACCTTTATGCCGAAACCTCTGGTGGGTGATAACGGCTCGGGCATGCACGTGCACCAGTCTATTGCCAAAGATGGCGAAAACATCTTCGCAGGCGATGGCTATGCCGGTCTGTCAGAAACGGCGCTTTACTACATCGGCGGTGTTATCAAGCACGCTCGCGCGCTGAATGCGTTCACCAACGCGTCCACCAACTCTTACAAGCGTCTGGTGCCCGGTTTTGAAGCGCCGGTAATGCTGGCTTACTCCGCGCGCAACCGCTCCGCATCGATTCGTATCCCCTACGAGCCAAGCCCGCGTGGTAAGCGTGTCGAGGTGCGTTTCCCAGATCCTTCCGCTAACCCTTATCTGTGTTTCGCTGCGCTGTTGATGGCTGGTCTCGATGGTATTCAAAACAAAATCCATCCCGGCGATGCGGCGGACAAAGACTTGTACGATCTGCCACCTGAAGAGGGCAAAGCGATCCCGACTGTGGCTTCAAGCTTTGACCAGGCTCTGGATGCCCTGGACGCCGACCGTGAGTTCTTGACCGCAGGTGGTGTGTTCTCCGACGATATGATCGATGGTTTTATCGAGCTTAAACGTCAGGAAGTTGAAAAACTGAACATGTCTACACATCCGGTCGAGTTTGATTTGTATTACTCGGTCTAAAACCCACGCCGCGATATCTTAGGGTGTCGCGGTGTGTAAGTGCCAACTTGCTTAATCGAAGGATGCGCTTTGGCGCGTTCGTCTGCGGTGGAAATTGCCGTGGCAAGTGTGTTGGCTTGACCTGGGATGGTCGCGGCAGTTGATGTCTGGCGCACCGTTTTGGTGCGTCAGTTTTTATTTCCACAGGGTCTTCGTGCATGGATCATCCGCACGTTATTTTGAGTAATTTGCACACCGGCATCGTCGTTGTCGATGCCCGGTTGCAGGTGGTTTATATGAATACCGCTGCGGAGGTGATCTTGGGTTTGAGTGCGCAGCGCTCCCAGGGGCAGAGCGCCGCGCAGCTGCTCGGCGATAGCTGTGAATGGATGCAGTTGCTTCACCAGACCTTGCAGCGAGGCGTCGCCCAGACCCGGCGGGAAATGACCTTGATCCTGCGCAACGGCAGCAAAACCACCGTGGATGTGCAAATCGGAGCGTGGCAAAAACCCGGCACCGATGAGACCTGCTTGATTGTTGAATTTCACGCTATCGAGAGATTGCACCGCATCAGTCGCGAGGAAAGCTTTTTGCAGGCCCAGGAGGCGACTCGTGAAGCGGTGCGCGGTCTAGCCCATGAGATTAAGAACCCCCTGGGCGGCGTGCGCGGTGCTGCGCAGTTGTTACAGCGCGAGCTAGGTGAGTCTGCGCTGACGGAGTACACTGGCATTATTTTACAGGAGGTCGACCGGCTCACCGCTTTGGTCGACCGCTTACTGGGGCCGCGCCAGCAGTTAAACCTGGCGCCATTGAATGTGCATCAGGTGTTGGAGCAGGTTCGCAAGCTGGTGACGGTGGAAGCAGGCAGCCAATGTCGGATTGTTTGCGATTACGACCCGAGTTTGCCGAAGATTCGCGGCGACTACGGGCAGTTGATGCAGGTGGTGTTGAACATTGTGCGCAACGCGATACAGGCCCTTGCGAATACGCCCGCGGAGCAGGCGCAAATTACCTTGAAAACCCGTGTGCAGCGGCAATTCACCATTGGCCACGTGCGCCATCGCATGGTGTGTCGCATCGATATCATCGACAACGGCCCTGGTATTCCCGAATCGCTACAGGCGGCGCTGTTTGTGCCGATGATTAGCGGTCGAGCGGATGGCACGGGTTTGGGATTATCCCTTGCGCAATCCATTGTGACCTTGCACGGCGGCTTATTGATTTGCCAGAGCGCACCGGGTAACACGGTGTTTACGCTTTATCTGCCAATGGAGAGCATCCATGACTGAAGCGGCCAGCGTCTGGGTGGTAGACGATGACAAATCGATTCGCTGGGTGCTTGAGAAAGCGCTGGCGGCGGCGGATTTGTCCTGCCGCAGTTTTGCCGACGGTGAGAGCCTGATCGCAGCTCTCGATAAAGACAGCCCGGAAGTGGTTATCAGCGATCTGCGTATGCCCGGTATCAGTGGTATGGACTTGCTGGCACGCCTGCAGCAATTGCGTCCCCTGCTGCCGGTGGTTATCACTACAGCACATTCCGACTTAGACAGCGCGGTCAACTCTTATCAGCAGGGTGCTTTTGAGTATCTTCCCAAACCCTTTGATGTGGACGATATGGTGGCGGTGGTGCGCCGAGCCCTGGAGCACTCGCGTCAGCACCAGGCGCGCGGCGAACAGGAGCAAACCCTATCCCCGGATTCCGAGATCATTGGCCGCGCACCTGCCATGCAGGAAGTGTTTCGCGCTATTGGCCGCCTGGTCAACTCCACGATTACTGTTTTGATTAATGGTGAATCGGGTACGGGCAAGGAGCTGGTGGCCAAAGCTCTGCACCGTCACAGCCCGAGAGCCGAAAAGCCGTTTATTGCTTTGAATATGGCGGCAATTCCCCGGGATTTGCTGGAATCTGAGCTGTTTGGGCATGAGCGAGGAGCGTTTACCGGAGCCAATACTCAGCGCGCCGGTCGGTTTGAGCAGGCCGATGGCGGCACCCTGTTTTTAGATGAAATTGGCGATATGCCCGCCGATACGCAAACCCGTCTGCTGCGCGTTCTGGCTGATGGCGAGTTTTACCGCGTGGGTGGTCATACCCCGGTGCGTGTGGATGTGCGGATTATCGCCGCCACGCATCAGGATCTGGAAGCGCGTGTAGAGCGCGGTGAGTTTCGGGAGGATTTATTCCATCGTTTGAATGTCATTCGGATTCATTTGCCGGGGCTTGCCAGGCGCAGAGAGGACATCCCGTTGCTGGCGCGGCACTTCCTCAATCGCGCAGCGGATGAGTTGGGTGTAGAAGCCAAGCAGCTATTGCCAGAGACGGAGGCGCTGTTGTGTGAACTGCCCTGGCGCGGTAACGTGCGCCAGTTGGAAAACACTTGTCGCTGGTTAACGGTGATGGCACCGGGCCGAGAGGTTCAGCCCGGTGATCTGCCCGCCGGGTTACTTCGTGAACAAGCCCCTGAGCAAGGTGTTAAGACGGATAGTTGTGCTGGGGCTTCCTGGCAGGACAGTCTGGCAGTGTGGGCAGAAAAGGCTCTCAACGAGGGCGCTGTACCGCTTCTCAAGGTGGCTCAACCAGAATTTGAACGCGTAATGATGGCAGCGGCGCTCAAGGCCACTGGCGGTCGCAAACATGAGGCTGCAGCCTTGCTGGGCTGGGGGCGCAATACCTTGACTCGCAAACTCAAGGCGCTGGACGAGATCTGAGATGCTGAATGTGGTCCTGTATCAGCCGGAAATTCCACCGAATACCGGGAATATCATTCGCCTGTGTGCCAACACGGGTTGTCATTTGCATTTGATTGAACCTTTGGGCTTTGCATTGGACGATAAGCGCATGCGCCGCGCGGGCCTGGATTATGCCGAATTCGCTCCGGTGCAGGTTCATGCGGATTTTCAGGTTTACCTGGATAAGCATCCGGACACCCGCGTATTTGCCGCCACGACACGCGGCGCAAAACCCTATCATCAGGCTGTTTTTCAGGCGGGTGATACCTTGCTGTTCGGTCCGGAAACCCGCGGCTTACCCCAGGCGCTGCTCGATACGCTGCCGCAGGATCAGCGTTTGCGTATTCCCATGCGTGAACACAGTCGCAGCTTAAATTTATCCAATGCTGTTGCGGTGTTTATATTTGAGGCGCTGAGGCAGCAGGACTTTGCGGGTTTGGCATAACGCTTTGATATTATCAAACAATAGAAAAGCGTCGCCGTGTTGGTGAAATGTCCGGGTCAAGTAGTCGTTTGATAAAACCATCGCTGCCAAAAAGTACAGGTATGACGCTTTTATAAAACACAGCGTCATACCCGAGAAGGGTTACCTGGCCTGTGCGTGGTACTCATCATTGGGTTGCATGTCTGTTGCCTGTGCCACGCGGTTGGTCATATTGAAAAAGCCGGTGACAGATGCGATGTCCCAGATTTCCCTATCGGAAAAACCCACCTCGCGCAAATGGGCGCGGTCTGGTTCGTCTACTTTTGCAGGGTTTTCCGTTAATTTTTCGGCAAATTCCAGCATTGCCCGCTGCCGATCTGACAACTTGGCGGCACGGAAATTCATCACCATGGCCTCGCCCAGAGCCGGATCACCTGATAGCTGGCGCACCGCCGCGCCGTGCGCTACCTGGCAATACCAGCAGCGGTTTAGGGATGAGACCACAACGGCGATCATCTCGCGCTCCAGCTTGCTCAGCCCGCTATCGGCCAGCATCAGGTTGTTGTAGAGCGCAGTGAAGCTGTTGAGCTTGTCGATATTGAATGCGTAGGCTTGCAACACATTCGGCACCATACCGAGTTTTTCGGTGCAAAGGTCAAAGTAGGCCTGGGTTTCCTTGGGCAGAGGGTCCAGTGCTGGCAGGTCTAATGCGGTGATCTGTTCAGTCATGGTGTGGCTCCTGTTATTTGGTCGAGTGATCGTACCGACTCACAGGTAGTCTGTCGAGGGCTGGCAGCGCTGCCATCGGGAGGCTTTGCCCCCTTCATTGCTTGCTGCTCAGCTCTCCCTCTCCCGGGGAGAGGCTTATGATCAGTGCGCTGTGCTATCGCCGCCCTGTTCCTGTTGTTGCTGTGCTTGCAGTTGTGCCTGGCGGAACAGATGCTCAAAATTCACCGGACGCAGTGCCAGTGGAGGGAAGCCGCCTTTAACGGCGAGGCTGTCTACCGCTTCACGTGCGTAGGGGAACAGCATGTTAGGTGCAGCGATGCCCAGCAGGGGCGCGAGTTGTTGGTCTTCAAAGCCAGCCACCAGGAAAATACCAGCCTGTTGCACTTCCACCAAAAACGCCGCGTCTTCCTGTGATTTTACGGTGATTGTAATCGTCAGTACCACTTCAAACTCGGTATCGTTGAGTTTTTCGGCTTTGGTGTTCAGTTCCATGTTCACGCTGGGTTGAAACTGTTGTTTGAAGATCTCCGGTGCGGCGGGTGATTCAAATGACATGTCCTTGACATAGACGTGTTGCATCGCGAATTGTTGGCTGGACTCTTCGGTGCCAGCTGCGTTTTCTTCAGCCATGGTGTTTTCCTCGCTTGAGTTAAGAGTTAAAAAGAAGGGGTTCTAATTTGCCTGCGCGGTGCAGTGCGGCTATGTCGTCGTAGCCGCCGATATGCTGCGCGCCGATCCAGATTTGCGGCACGGTGCGTCGGCCGCTCTTGTCCATCATTTCCTGGCGCTTTTGCGGTGCGCGGCTAACGTCGATGTCCGTATAAGGCGTGTTCAGGGAGTCCAGTAACATTTTTGCCCGGATGCAATAGGGGCAAAACGGCGTGGAGTACATCAGTACAGAAGCGGTATTGTTTGAACTCATTTTTTAACCGTTGGCAGTTGCTGGGCGTTCCACTCCAGCATGCCGCCGCTCATGCGGTAGACTTTTTGATAGCCTTTGTCCATGAGTTGCTTGGCCACATTGCTTGCGGTTTGTCCCATTTTACATACCACAACGATGGGGGCACCCCGGTGTTTTTCAAGCTCGCTGATACGCTTTTCCAAGGTTTGTGCGGGAATATTCACAGCATCGGGAATATGCCCCTGGCTGTATTCGCCGTGGGCGCGAATGTCCAGCATCACGCCGCCTTCACTGTTGAGGAGCTTTATGGCCTGCTGCGGGCTCACTGAGGGGCCACCTTTGCGCAGGGTGTTGAAGGCCAGCAGCGCCAGTACAACCAACAGGGCGGCAAATAACATCCATTCCCGCCCCACAAACTCAAAGAACAATTCCATAAAAATCACGCCCACTAAAAGGTGGCAGAGTATACCCACTTGCCCCCGCACTTGCACCCGCTAATCTTGCGGATGCTATTGCGGCACGAAAGCGGTACCATGAGTGCCCTTGTTATCACCTTCCTATTGATGTGTTTTTTATTGCAGGACAGTATCATGAGTGCAAGCCAGAAATCGCCCACGGTTTTGATTATTTTAGACGGCTGGGGACATCGCGAAGATCCCCGTGACAATGCCATTGCCAATGCTGTTAAACCCGTATGGGACAGGCTGTGGCGTGAGTGTCCGCATACGCTGATTTCCGGCTCTGGTCTGGATGTGGGCTTGCCCGAGGGGCAAATGGGCAACTCGGAAGTCGGTCATATGAGCCTGGGTTCCGGGCGCATCGTCTATCAGAGTATCAGTCGTATCGATAAGGCTATCGCCGAGGGCGATTTTGATGAAAACCCCGCCTACACGCAGGCCATCGACAAAGCGGTGGCAGCGGGCAAGGCTGTGCATGTGTTTGGTCTGCTCTCACCCGGTGGTGTGCACAGCCATGAAGATCATATCGCTGCGGCGCTCAGGTTAGCGGTCAAGCGCGGTGCCGAGCAGGTGTATTTGCACGCATTTCTGGATGGGCGCGATACACCGCCACGCAGTGCTGAGGCGTCGCTTGCAAAAATGGATGCCCTGTTCGCCGAGCTTGGTACAGGCAGAACCGCAAGTATTATCGGACGCTATTACGCGATGGACAGAGATAATCGCTGGGATCGCGTGGAGCAGGCCTGGCGCTTGCTGGTCGACGGTGAGGCGCCCTATCAGGCGGCCAGCGCGGTGGAAGGCTTACACGCCGCCTATGCGCGGGATGAAAACGACGAGTTTGTGAATGCGACCGTTATCGGTGAATCTGCCGCAACGGTGAATGATGGCGATGCGGTGTTGTTTATCAACTTTCGCGCCGACCGCGCCCGGGAAATCACCAGTACCTTTATCAAGCCGGATTTTGACGGTTTTACCCGCAGGTATGTGCCCGAGCTTGCGGATTTTGTAATGACCACGGAATACTCCGCCGATTTTGATATCCCCTGTGCGTTTCCACCGGTATCACTGAAAAATGCCCTTGGTGAGTATCTTGAGAAGCTGGGCAAAACTCAGCTTCGTATTGCGGAGACGGAAAAGTACGCTCATGTCACGTTTTTCTTCAGCGGCGGTCGCGAGGAGCTGTTCGAAGGTGAAGAGCGTATTTTAGTGCCGTCGCCCGATGTGGCCACTTACGACTTAAAGCCTGAAATGAGCGCACCAGAGGTGACGGAAAAACTGGTCGACGCCATTCTTTCGCGCAGGTTTGATTTAATCGTGTGCAACTACGCCAACGGCGACATGGTGGGACACACTGGCATTTACGAGGCCGCAATAAAAGCGGTTGAGGCACTGGATCAGGCTCTGGGAAAGGTCACCGACGCGGTAGTGGAAGTGGGTGGTCAGGCATTGATTACTGCCGACCACGGCAATTGCGAACAAATGTTTGATTATGAAACCGGCCAGGTACACACTCAGCACACCACCGAACTGGTGCCGCTGATCTATGTGGGCGATAAATTTTCAAGTTTAGACGAAAAAGGCGGCATTATGGCTGATATTGCGCCAACCTTGCTTGCTATGATGTCGCTTGATAAACCCACCGAGATGACGGGGCGTAATTTGTTGCGATGAGGCGAGTGTTGCCAGCGTTGCTGGTTCTTGGCAGTTTGGCGTTTGCGTCAGGTGCTTGTGCGCAATCGGAACAGGAAGCGCGAGCGCGCCTGGATGACCTGCGCCAGCGCTTGCTGGTGCTGGAATCCGCCCAGAAAAAAGATCGCTCGGCACAGGCGGTGCTGCGGCGCAGTCTGCGCAGAGATGAGGTTAGGCTGGGTGAGCTTAATCGCGATTTACGCGACAACCAGACGGCGCTTGAGCGCCAGAAAGCAGAGCTTGGCAAGCTTGAAAAGCAGCAGCGGAGCCTTGAAAAAGAACGCATTGCCCAGCAGCAACGCATTATGCGCGAGCTGCGCCAGGCCTATCAAATGGGGCGCGAGGGTGCTCTGAAGGCGCTGCTGAATCAGGATAAGCCCGAAACCCTGGCCAGGGCGCTGGCGTATCACGGCTATATTTACGATGCCAGGCAGCAGGCTGTCGCGGCCTATCGCAAAACGCTGATAGATTTAAAAGCCGTGGCGGCGGATATCCACCGCACCACCAAAACCCTGACAGAAACTCGAGCATCCCTTGCCCAACAGCTCGCTGATATCAAAGCAACGAGAGCCAGCAGACAAAAAACCCTGGCAAAAATTAATGCCAATATCGCAGGGAGGGATCAGCAGCGCGAAAGCCTGTTACGTGATCGCAGCCAGTTGGAAGAGCTGTTAGAAAACATCGAAGCGGCAATTATTGCCTTGGTAGAGCCTGAGAGTTACAAGCCGTTTACCGCAGTGAAAGGTAAAATGCCGTGGCCGCTGGCGGGTAAACACCGCAACCGCTTCGGGCAGGCGCGCAACAAGGGCAAAATGCGCTGGCAGGGAGTGACCATTCCTGCAGCGCCCGGCACGGATGTGCGCGCTATTCACTATGGTCGGGTGGTATTTGCCGACTGGTTACGGGGTTCCGGGCTTTTGGTGGTTATTGAGCACGGCGATGGTTTTATGAGTTTGTACGCGCACAACCAGAGTTTGCTGGTAGAACAGGGTGAGTGGGTGACCGCCGGTACGGTGATTGCCACGGTCGGCAATAGTGGCGGACAGAGCGACAACGCCCTGTATTTTGAAATTCGTCGCAATGGCAAGCCGGTGAACCCCGCCAGATGGTGCGGCTAAACGCACCGGGATTGGAACGGTATGATGATTAAAAAACTGATAGTGGCAACCGTGCTCGGCGTCGGCTTAATCCACGGTGCTGTTGCGGAAATAGCGGTGGAGCAAAAGCCCAGAGAGGAGCAGGGTGCACTGCCCTTGGATGAGCTGCGCACCTTTGCCAACGTGTTTCAGCAAATTCGCTCAGGTTATGTGAAAGAAGTGTCAGACAGCCAGTTACTTGAGTACGCGATTGATGGCATGTTAATGAACCTCGATCCGCATTCGGCGTTTTTGACCGGCGATGCCTATGGCAAGTTACAGGACGCCACCCACGGTGAGTTCAGCGGTCTTGGTATTGAAGTGGGCATGGAGGGAGGCTACGTTATCATTGTTTCACCGATTGACGACACTCCCGCAGCGCGCGCTGGTTTGCAAAGTGGTGATGTTATTTTGCAGATAGATGGCAAATCTTTGCAGGGTGAATCTTTGGGTGATGCCATTAAACTGATGCGTGGTCCCAAGGGTAGTGATATTACCCTGCAAATCGGTCGTCCCGGCAGCACTCAGCCTTTTGATGTTACCTTGACGCGCGCCACCATTCGCACGGTGAGCGTGCGCAGTCGTGTTTTGGAGCCGGGCTACGGTTATTTACGTGTCGCCCAGTTTCAAACACGCACCGGTGCAGATGCCGCTGATAAACTAAAAAAGTTATTGAAAAACAATAAACCGTTACACGGCTTGATTTTGGATTTGCGCAACAATCCCGGTGGCGTAATGAGCGCCGCGGTGGATGTGGCGAATTTGTTTTTGGCACACGGTATGATTGTGTACACCGATGGTCGCCTGGAACAGGTCAAGCAGCGCTATGAAGCAGATGGCGAAGATCCAAGCGATGGTGTGCCCATGGTGGTACTCATCAATGGCGGCTCGGCGTCTGCCTCGGAAATTGTCGCTGGGGCTTTGCAGGATCACCATCGCGCGGTGGTGATGGGTACGCAGAGTTTTGGTAAGGGCTCGGTGCAAACCGTATTGCCTATTTCCAAAGACCGCGCAGTTAAACTGACCACTTCGCTGTATTTCACGCCCAACGGGCGCTCAATTCAAGCGGAGGGTATTGTGCCGGATGTGATTGTGCCGCCTGCAGAAGTGACTCCCGCGAAGACGCGCCGCCGCATTAAAGAAAACGACCTCAGCGGTCGCCTGGATAACGGCAACCACAAAAAGTCGGCCGCCAAAAAGAGTGATGTGGTGGCCGAATTGTTGCAAGAGGACAATCAACTGGCGATGGCGCTGACCTTGTTAAAAGGGCTTGCTATAGCAAACCGCACGACGCAGGAATCCGTTAAGAAGCAGTGATCAGATTTCTTTGTTTTGTTTGGGTGTTGTGTTTGGTGGCACCCGTTGTCCATGCCAGGGCGAGCTGGTTGCAGGCGCCAGCGGCGGTGTGGGAGTCTATTTTAAGCGCGCAGCAGCCACTGCCTAAGCAGCCTGAACAAGCGCCGCGCGCTGACGCCCCTGCGATTGTTCTTATCATTGATGATCTCGGCAATGACCGCAAGCGGGGCAGGGCGGTGGTGAATTTACCGGGCAGGTTGACCATTGCGGTGTTGCCCTTTACGCCCTTTGGCAGCTCCTTGGCGCAGGCGGCACAGGCGGTGGGTAAGGAAGTCATGTTACATGCGCCTATGGCCAATTTAGGTGGCCTGCCTCTGGGTCGAGGCGCACTGACTCCCGATATGACCGAGGCACAATTTCGTAAAACACTGGCCGCAGCGATCAGTGACATCCCCTTTGTGCAGGGCGTCAACAACCACATGGGCAGCAAACTCACTACTCTGGATGAGCCGATGCACTGGGTGATGAGCGAACTCAAGCGTCTGGGGCTGTTTTTTGTGGACTCGCGCACCAATCATTTAACGGTGGCCGCAAAAACCGCTGCGGAAATGGGTGTGCCACACCTGTCGCGCCACGTATTCTTAGACAACGAGCGAAATGCGGCGGCCATCGATAAGGCATTTAACAAGCTGATAAAAAAAGCCAGGGAAGAGGGCTTGGCGGTGGGTATTGGCCACCCCTATCCAGAAACCACCAGCTACCTGGAAAAAGCCATCCCCAAACTTGAGCGGCAGGGCTTTGTTTTGTTGACGGTTACGGAAGCCTTAGAGCGCTAGCCCGGATAAGTCACCGTGCTGGTGAAACATCCGGGTTCGACATAACGATTTGACCCGCCCTACCTCACGCCTCCTTTCTCTCTTTCTCATAGAACGCAGTTACAACTCATGTCCCCGATTCCTGAAGCTAACACACTCTACCCAGCAGCCGCGCGGTAAGCGCCTGAAGGGGCGTTCGAGGCCATGGATGGCCGAGACGAGCTTACAGGGATGTACTTGTAGCGTCCCCGCAAGGGGCTTGACGGTTTGAATGATTTTGGGCAAGGTTCGAAGTCATTTTTTTCGAAAAATCATTTAGGTACAAAATGGCTCGCCAGTCTTTTTCCAGGAAGGAGAGAGGCTAAAAACTAAAGCCGCACGCAAACCCCGCGCTCGGCCATATGCGCCTTGGCCTCGGGGATTGTAAACTCACCAAAATGGAAAATACTTGCGGCTAAAACCGCGGCGGCACCGCCCTGTAAAATGCCGTCTGCCAGGTGATCCAGGGTACCCACACCACCGGACGCAATAACCGGAATATCTACCGCATCGGTGATGGCGCGAGTGAGGGCCAGGTCAAAGCCGTTTTTGGTGCCGTCTCTGTCCATGCTGGTCAGCAGCAATTCTCCTGCACCCATGCTTGCCATTTTTTGTGCCCACTGCACGGCGTCAATGCCGGTAGCCTTGCGTCCGCCGTGGGTAAACAATTCCCAGCGATGGTCGGCAACCTGTTTTGCATCAATTGCCACCACAATGCACTGGCTGCCAAAACGGGTGGCGGCATCGCTGACCAATTGGGGGTTGTGAATCGCGGCGGTGTTGATGGCGATTTTATCCGCACCTGCATTTAACAGGGTGCGCACGTCTTCAACTCTGCGGATGCCACCGCCCACGGTTAAGGGAATAAACACTTCCTCGGCAATGCGCTCTACGGTGTGTGCGGTGGTGGCGCGATCTTCGTGACTGGCGGTAATGTCTAAAAAGGTGATTTCGTCCGCACCTTGGTCGTTATAGCGTTTGGAAATTTCTACCGGATCGCCCGCATCGCGTATACCGACGAAATTCACACCTTTGACCACGCGGCCAGCATCCACATCCAGGCAGGGAATAATTCGACTCGCCAGTGCCATTATCGGTTTTGATCGCAGAAGGTTTGCGCCTCGGAGAGATTGAGCGTGCCTTCATACAGGGAGCGCCCAGCGATGGCGCCCAAAATGCCAAGGTGTGATATCGACCACAAATTGCGCACGTCCTGCATGTTGGTCATACCGCCAGAGGCGATAATGGGCACGGAGGTGCTTTCGGCAAGTGCCATGGTGGATGCAATATTGACCCCCTGCATCATGCCATCGCGGGCGATGTCGGTGTAAATAATGGCGCTAACGCCATAAGCTTCGCATTTTTTGGCGAGTTCAATGGCTGGTACTTCCGTGGTTTCTGCCCAGCCATCGGTGGCAACCTTGCCTTCTCGCGCGTCGATACCCACAATAATTCGACCCGGAAATGCGCGGCAGGCATCGGCGACAAATTCAGGGTTTTTTACGGCCGCCGTGCCGATAATGGCGTAGCGTACGCCGATGCGAAGATAGAATTCGATGTTTTCCAGGGTGCGAATACCGCCGCCAATTTGCATGGGCAGAGATGGGTAATTGTGCGCGATACTTTTAACGGCTTCGGCGTTTACGGGTTTGCCGGCAAATGCGCCGTTTAGGTCCACAAGGTGCAGGCGTTTACAGCCCGCGTCTACCCAGCGCGTGGCGGCGGCGAGCGGGTTGGTGGCAAACACCGTGCTGTCGTTCATGTCGCCCTGGCGCAGCCTTACGCATTCGCCGTCTTTTAAATCAATCGCTGGAATTATTAGCATGTTCCATCCCATGTTAAGAAATTTGATAGTAGCTGCAGGCCTGCGGTGTGACTTTTTTCCGGGTGAAATTGCACTGCAAATAAATTGTCTTTGGCAAGTGCTGCATCGGCTTGCACACCGTAGTTTACGCTGCCGGCAAGTAATTGTCTGTCGCTGGCGTGCACATAATAACTGTGCACAAAATAAAAGCGCGTGTTGTCGGCAATGCCCTGCCACAGCGGGTGTTCGCGCTCATGTTTTACCGTGTTCCAACCCATGTGCGGCACTTTTAAGCGGGTGCCTCCTGCATCCACAAGCGGTTTGCCAAAATGGCGCACTTCTCCGTCCAGCAGGTTCAGGCAATCGACGCCGCCGTTTTCTGCACTGTGGCTCAGCAGCGCCTGCATACCAACGCAGATAGCCAGCACCGGTTTGTGCTGTGTTTCAAGCGCGTCTTGCAATAAGCGATCACAGCCTTGTTTGACGATGGCTGCCATGCAGTCGGCAATGGCGCCAACACCGGGAAACACCACGCGATCAGCCGCTGCAATTTGCCTGGCATCGTGGGTCACAATCACTTCATCGGCACCGGCGTGGCGCAGCGCGCTGGCGACAGAGTGCAAATTGCCCATGCCGTAGTCGATCACCGCGACCTTGCCACTCATCTACAAAACACCCTTGGTCGAGGGGGTGATGCCCGCCATCGCGGGGTCGGCGGCCAGGGCCATGCGCAGCGCGCGGCCAAAGGCTTTGAACACGGTTTCTGCCTGGTGGTGGCTGTTTTCGCCGCGCAGGTTGTCGATATGCAGCGTGACCTTGGCGTGATTGACAAAGCCGTGAAAAAATTCGCTGAATAAATCCACATCGAACTGGCCAATCATCGCGCGGGTAAAGGGTATGTGCAGTTCAAGCCCCGGCCTGCCAGAAAAATCAATCACCACGCGCGAAAGCGCCTCATCAAGTGGCACATAAGCGTGACCGTAGCGGTTGATGCCTTTTTTGTCACCCACCGCCTGGGCGAAGGCCTGACCCAAAGTGATACCGATGTCTTCCACGGTGTGGTGATCGTCAATATGGGTGTCGCCCACGGCTTTGACGCTTAAGTCCATCATGCCGTGGCGGGCGATTTGGTCCATCATGTGCTCTAAAAACGGCACGCCAGTGTCAAAATCGGCCTGGCCGCTGCCATCCAGGTTCAGGTCGATTTGAATTTGCGTCTCCAGGGTGTTGCGCGTAACGCTTGCCGTGCGGTGGCTCATAGGACGTGTTTCTTTGTGGGCAAAGGATACGATTATAGGACAAACCGCGATGAAATTCACTGGCACAACCAGGGCGCGCGCGTTAGGCTGTGTGCCGTGAACAAGCGACCCCCACCAGCGAAAAAACTCGCACCACCAGAGTTCGCCCGCAAAGTGCTGGCGTGGTACGACCAGCATGGCCGCAAGGATCTGCCCTGGCAGCAAAATCCCACACCCTATCGGGTTTGGGTGTCTGAGATAATGCTGCAGCAAACCCAGGTGGGCACGGTCATTCCCTATTTTGAGCGCTTCATAGTGGATTTTCCAAGCGTTGCCGTGCTGGCAGCGGCATCGGAAGATACGGTACTCAGCCGTTGGACGGGGCTTGGCTATTACGCTCGCGCCCGCAATCTGCACCGCGCGGCAAAGCTGATTGCCGATGAGCACGGCGGCCAATTGCCAGATACCGTTGCTGAGCTTACATCCCTGCCCGGCATTGGTCGCTCCACCGCCGGGGCGATTGTCAGCCTTGCCGGTAAGCGATACGCGGTGATTTTAGATGGTAATGTGAAGCGTGTGCTGGCGCGATTTGCCGCCATCGAAGGCTGGCCGGGGCACACCCAAACCCTCAAACAGCTTTGGGCTTTGGCTGAAGAACTGACGCCACGAGCCCGCGTCGGCAATTACAACCAGGCGATGATGGATCTGGGGGCAACGCTTTGCACGCGTTCCAGACCCGATTGCCAGCGCTGCCCGCTGGTGGATGCCTGCCAGGCGCATCAAATCGGTGCTCAGACGGATTTTCCGGGTAAAAAGCCGCGTAAAACCCTGCCAGTGCGCAGCGTGAGTTTGCTGATGCCGGTGACACAAGCGGGTGAAGTACTGCTGGAAAAGCGCCCGCCGGTGGGCGTCTGGGGCGGGCTTTACAGCTTTTTCGAGCAGGATAAGCGCAGCGCAGAGGATTGGTGTCTGGACAATCTGGGTGCCTTGCCCGCAAGCATCGAGCAGTGGCCCGGGTTTCGTCATACGTTCAGCCACTACCATCTCGATATCACGCCTATACTGCTTAGGCTGGAGCAAACAGCGCCGCAAAGCGTGGCAGAGGCGGGCAAGCTCTGGTATAACATGCGTCAACGCCCGGATGTTGGGCTCGCTGCGCCAGTGCAAAAGCTGCTTGAGCGTTTGGCTTTGGCGTATAATGTGTAACACCAACACTACTCTCAATCCTTCATCCCGGGGCTGAGGATAGTCAGACCCCTTTCCCATGAGAAGCGTCGGGGGGCTTAAGGACAAAAGGAACACCCATGTCACACACTGTTATGTGCCGCAAATACAAAGAAGAGCTGCCCGGCCTTGTCAAGCCGCCCTACCCCGGCCCCAAAGGGCAGGATATTTACGAGAACGTCTCGCAAAAAGCCTGGGATGAATGGCAGGCCCACCAGACCCTGCTGATTAACGAAAAGCACTTAAGCATGGCCGATGCCAGCGCCAGACGTTATCTGCAAGATGAGATGGACAAGTTCCTCGCAGGTGAGGACTACGATAAAGCCGAAGGTTTCACGCCGGAGGCTGTCAGTAGCACGCCAAAATGTCCGGTTTAGGTAGCACGCCAATTGTCCGGTTTTATCAACCGGTTTGTAAACGTTTTCCTCCGATATTTAAGTGAGT
>PDWJ01000701.1_pt1 | contig 47719 bp, 59 predicted proteins | sample 1430881 | NCBI WGS metagenome assembly PDWJ01 (sample SAMN01162460, study PRJNA174530) | Oral metagenome, whole genome shotgun sequencing project. | biome: Marine environment; feature: Marine mammal; material: Swab sample of the gingival sulcus; isolation source: swab sample of gingival sulcus...
TGTATCCTGGCGATGCATAGGTGTGCGTAGCCAGCGGTGTATGATCATTTGAAAACAGGGCCAGATACCAGTTCGCAATTTGGGTGCCGTTGGAAAAAACAACATCCAGCAGATGGTTTATCACCTGGTCCGGCACCAAATTCTCAACGGTTTGTTTTGACAGCAATATGCCATGCCGCCAGCGCTCGAACCCCCACACACTGCTGACGACCATCTTTTGTCGTCTCATCCATTTTCCTCCGTAAAAATAAAGTTTATGCGTGCGACCCCGCGCCCGTCGATATTCAGCCGATATATATATCCGTTGTAATTTTTTCCCGGCAAACCGATCCGCAGTTCGACCGTGTTTTCATGCAGCGTCTCAAGCACATCGGCCACGTCTCGCGTCACCAGACATTCGACGGTGCGCTCCATATCTTTGACACTGTGCCCGAAAGACGTGATCACACCGCCACCGTCAAGCGTTTTTTTCCGGCTGATTCTCGCGGTGGAGGCATACTCGCCGAAATCCAGGACATTCCGCAGGACAATGCTGCTGCCCAAGTCATTGGCCGATGTTTTGTACAGCGAGATCATCACGCTCCCAACAGCAGTTGATCCAGGCCCTCTTGGGTGGCCCGGATCCGGATTGCCCCAAACAATTCCCACATAATCATTTCCAGATGCGGCTGCAAACCGGCGCCGTCTACCGTGATCAACGCTTCTCCACTTTCCATCCGCTCGGCACGAGCTCGGACATATTCGGCCTGTGCCTTGGAAAGTTCGGCTTGTGCCTCAACAGCTATTTTTTCTAGTTCTATCTGCTCTTCCAGGAGGTCTTCCAAAAACCATCTTTTTGACCCTGTGCCCTCGAATCCCGCCAGAGCTGAAAACATACTGGATGCTGCCTCGGCAGAGGCTTTAACGGATTCGCCGACGCTATCGAACGCTGCCTTCATCGTCTCTGCGTCAGCTTGTATCTGCGCAACATTCACTTCGGCCTGAAATTTGAGGGAGCTTTGGACAATCTCTGCCTGTGCCTGTACCTGGGCAATCTGCAGGTCTGTCTCGAATTTGAGGCGTTTTGATGGTGTGCCAACCTTTTTTTTCACCTTCGCTGACGAAGTATGACAGCTCCTGGAATTTTTTTTTAGCGTCCTTTGTATCGACGGTGACTTTTTTTTCTTCCTCAACCAGAGCACCGGTTTTGCGGAGTTCTTCGTTCAAATATTCAAGACCGTTGGCGGCTTCGTCTTCACTGTCGACCATTTCCTGGAAATACGCCTTGGTCTTCTGGGCCGAGTCCTCGACCGCCCGGGTCCGGTCAACGGTTATTTTTTTGATTTTCGCTTCGACTTCAATGCTCTGTTCGCGGACCTTTTGCGCGTCTTTTTCCACACCAAGCAGGCCGGTGTAGCGGTCTATCATCCCGGCCAGTGCCTGCATACCGTCCTTGACTCCGGGGACGAACTCATTGATCAGCGTACCGATAGCGGTACCGCCAAACGCGGCCGCAGCCAGGGGCGCCACAGTGGTGAACGCGGCAGACAGACTGCCGGAGCCCACCAGGGATTTGACCAACGTCGAGACGGCGCTGCCAGAAAGCGTGTTGAGCAGCCCGCCCAAACCGGCTATCGCATTGGCAACCACACCAATGGGTACCGCCACTGCCGAGACCGCCGCGCCAAAGGCGGTGATCTGCCCGGCGGTGGCCACCGTCTTGCCATCCAACGCGTTGAACCAGCCGACCAGATCTCCGATTTTCTGGCCGATGGAGACGAACACATCGGCGATTTCCGCACTGAAGTCCACCAGGCTGGTCAGCGTGTCGATGATGCCCTGGATGGCGTTTCCGAGCGACTCCGGGTCTTCGAAATCGATGTCCACAAAAATCCCGCCGATGGTGTCCCGGATTTCGCCCAGGGAATCCAGGAACCCGGAGTAGTCAACAGCCTCCAACGCCTCCGGAAGATTCTCGGCGATGGTTGAGAACTTCTCGCCCAGCCCATTCAGAAAATCGTCCAGGGCATCCAGGATGGGCGCGAAGGCCCCACCCTCGACCTCTCCCTGCAATGCGTTAATGATCCCCGTGAAGCCGTTGATCGCGCTTGCGCCACCGGCCTGGAACTCGTCGCCAATGGCGCTTGCCAGGTTGTTGAACCCTTCTCGCAGCCGATTAACGGCCACCTCCGGGTCCTTCATCCGCTCGGCCACCTCTTTGGCAGCCGATCCGGCCGACTGCATGGCCGTGGCGGTGATCTGTGTAGACGCGGACAGTCCGTCGAACACCTCCACCATGCGGGCGCTCTGGTCGATACCTACCAACTGCTGGGTCACAAACAATTTTTGATCGGGGTTGAGCGTTTGGAACGCCCTGGCAACGTCATACAAGATATCCTTGCCGGATCGCAGGTTGCCGTTGGCGTCCCGCTGGGCCACACCGATGGATGCCAGCGCTTCCTGCACCGGTTTGGCGTCGTCAATCAGTTTCAGCAAGCCGGTTTTCAGGGCCACGGCCGCTTCGTCACCGCTGCGGAACACCTCGATCACCGGTGTGATAATACCGGCGGTTTCCTCCATGCTAAAGCCCATCGTCCTGGCAATGGGGGACACGCCGGCCATGCCACGTCCAAGCTGCTCGATGTCGGTGGCATAATTGTTCGATGTCTCGTTGAGAATATCGATGAGCCGTTCCGCTTCGGAGGCAGGGGCCTTGAACCCCTTCAAGGAGGCGATGAGAATTTCGCTGGACTGCGATGCATCAACCCCGCCGGCAATCACCAGATCCATCCCGGTTTTCGCCAGGCCCATCGCCTCTTCCACGCTGAACCCGGCCTGGACATAGTTGGCCGTGGACGCCAGCACATCTGCCGCGGACTCTCCGTAGGCGTTGGAGAGATCCTTGGCTGCCGTTTTGGCGGTATTGAGCACCGCCTCGTTGTCCCCGGCAACTTTTTTCAACTCCGTGAAAGACGACTGCAGTTTCGACGACTCGCTGAACGCATACGCCAAACCAGCCCCGGCCAGGGCCGCCAGGACCGCGTCCAACTTGGCCACGGCTGTGGTCACATCGGCGAACGGTTGGGCAACGGCCCGCACATTGGCGGACATGTCGTCCAGTCCCTGGCCCACGGCGGAAAATGCGCTGCCCGTGCGGTTGGTAGCTGTGATGAGCAGTTCGATTTTTTGGGTAAGGCCGGCCATTATCGGTGTCTCTTAGCTCGCTGTGCGTAAAACCGCTGCCACAACATGCGCTCCGCTTCGGTCATGTACGGCTGCGGGAACATGTCCGGAATCACTTCCCGGAGGAATCGTTGGCCGCCGGCGGCGCCTCTGGAGCACATGGCGAGGGCGTCTCGCACCCGGGGGTTGCTCCAGAGGCGGTCGATTCCCCCACCGGCACGTGCCCCAAGGCCGTCAGCCGGTTGATGGTGTTAAACAGACTCAGGAACGTATCGATGTGGTATTCGGCCATGCGCACCACATCATTCTGGGAAAGCGCCGCCGAAGCGACACCGAACTCCACATAGGCGATGGCCTTGACCAGGGCGTCGGGCACACTGGATCCGGCAACGCCCAGCTTTTCCAGTATGGCATCCACGGCATCCTTGCTGTTTCCGCCAACCAGCTTCGCCACCAGTCCCTCGACGTTTCTGTTGGCCCCGATCCGTTGTTCGGCCCGGTATACCTCCGGGCCGGTCAGGCTGTGCACGGTGAAACCCGGATCTTCTCCCTCGTCGAAAAATGCCGCCAGGGCCGGCACAGGCACCAACTCCGTGCGGCGTTCGTATTCGGTTGCCCGGTATTTCTCGATATCAAACGGCATTTATTCTCCTCCTCCTTTCCGCTTTCTCCTATGAACTAAACCGCACCGACTTTTTTTCGCAACGGACCGTAATGTCGATCTTGTTGGGATCGCCGGATGGGAAGTCAGGAGAAAACTCCAGCATCCCCTGGGTCAACATAAAGGGCACTTTGTTGGCATCCGGGAAAAACTTCACCGTCGCCACCTGGTTTTCCTCGCGAACAATCGGATCGGTGATGCCGTCGTTGACGTACAGCGTAAAGGAGGCATCGCCCACACTGTCGGCCTTCATGGAGCCGATGGCGCCGTCCACGCCGGAGCCCTCGTACACAGACACACTGTTTTTGCTCACCGACATACCGGCGGGCTTGAAATCGGCCGTGTATTCCAGGCTCGACAACACCGGCGTGTAATACTTGATGTAGGTCCGCTTGGCGGCCGGGCCCGTGTGGGACAACGGCAGCGATGAATTGAACTTCACATAGGCATTTTTCTCGGCAGCCACATCCGCATAGCTGCCCTTGCCGATGTTGTTGGATTCAAAGCCGGGAATGTCGGCGTACTCGGCATGCTGGCCCGGGGTCTGAAGGATTTCATCGGCGGTAATCGCCGCAGATGTCTGAGAGCTCATGCGTACCCACCCCAAAGAGACACTGTCCTCGGGGATCAGCGGTGGTCCGCCGCTGGCGCCAAACTCAGAAGAAAACGACGTTCCCTCTGTCCCCTCCACCTCGGCCAGGAGGCCGGCGGCGGTCACCGTGATGGCCGAGATTTTGTGGGTGTCCGTGCCCGGTCGGGTGACGGCCTGAGTGCCAGCCGCCACCGCCACTTCTTCGCCCTGGATGTTAACCTTGTGGGCAGCCACGGTCACCGTGTCGTCGGCAGCATTGACACTCAGCACCTGCTGACCCTCGGTGATCCCGTTGGGCCTTATTTCAGGCTCGAACCCCGCCCGGCCGCTCCAGATCAGACCCGCCGTGAATCGCTGATGGTCGCCCGAGTCGGTCATTACCGTGAAATCGGTCAGCGTCCGGCTCAGCTCAACCTGTACCAGTCCTCGCTGAGATGATCCCATTTCAAATCTCCTTTGATTTAATTGATGAATTTGGTTTCGATTTTGTAATTCAGGCCATAAACGAACAACGGTCCCACCGCCGATATCAACTGCTCCCGCTCGGGCCACAGCTCACCCACGTCCGTCACCAGACGACCGAAAAGCCGTGGACGAATGGCCTCGATAATCGGGTGGCAGGCCTCGGCGCCATCGGCCCGGCTGCGGTGGTTTTTTGCGATCAGGATTACCGAAAACTGCATGGTGTGCCTGGCCAAAATCGCCTCTGTCCGCCGGCTTTCGAATGACGCGCCGTTGTATACAACCCAGAGAGCGGGCAGCCTTTGCGGCTTTTTGGCCAGGTCGTTAATGTTGCCGGCGAATTGTTCAGGCGCCCCCTGGATGCCCGGTGTCCCCGTCAGGGCCGTGATGATGTCGTCGATGGTTTCCTGGATCATGGCTAAAATCCCTTCAAGCCGTCACGGCTGAACAGCCGGGTGTCGCTGGTAATGTCGGGTTCGTTGACCTCCGACGGCGTCCCGTCCGGATCGTCCTCGCCGAGCGTGGCCAGTCCCTTGGCGATGGACTGGAGGAACTTGATCGCATTGTCGTAATCCGTCTGCCGTCCTTCCTCCGTTTGCTGCCGCCGCTGACACAAATTGTAGATGGCAATGTCCCGGGAGAGTTTTTTAACCATCGTCGGCACGGTGGTAAACGGTACCGGATAGCGCTTTCCGCAGTAGGCATCGATCTCAGCGTCCGCATCGGCAATGGCTTCGGCCACAACGGAGGCGTCCACCGACCCTGTATCACCGTCATCGGTCAGCGCGATGATATGTTCCGGATCAATTTTTTTCTCCAGGTCCGTCTGGGTGCAGTAGGACATCGGCTACTCTCTGGGTGGCTTGTTGGTATGGGCGATCAACAGGCCTATCAGGTCTAATTTCTTGGCCTCGGAGGGGATGTCCACCCCGATCTTGTTCAGCCGATCTTTTAGTTCTCTGATGGTCATCCCTTTCGGGTCGGGCGTCTGGGCAATCTCGCCATTGTCTTCCTGTCCTTCGAGCACCACCAGCATGGGCTCGTTTCTCAGCGTTTCCATTTCAGATTCGCTGAAGCGGTCATCCGGATAGTCCGACGCAGCCTTGCTGTGGGACACATTGCAGCGCCGGAATCCGTCGCGTTTTGAAATGATTCGAATCATGGTTTCTCCTGTGGTCTCCGCGCCCCGCCCTGATTCGGGGCGGGGCGCGGCTATCCTGGCGGGCTTCACGCCCTATGGGTTGTTTCTTGGGTCAGGTTGTGCCGTCTGATCCATATGACATTTGCCAGAAGCCATACCCGCCGGCGGCCCGGGCCTCGGCGCCGAACTTAAACTGCTTGCGCATGAAGACGTCGTCGGCGTCCGGATTGATCTGCTGTACGAACGACGGTTTTTTGCGTTCCTGGAAGATGAACGGTTTTACCGGGCGGTTGGTCACATGCAGAAACCATGCGGTGTCGCTGGTCAGCCGCGGGTTGACCAGCAGCTCGGCGGTGCCCTTGTACGGGTTGGGACTCTCGTCGGACAGCCTGTCGCTTTCCAGTAACAGCCTGCCAGTGGCCTCCAGGGCCGGCGGAACCTCCAGAACGTTGGGGACCAGCCCCAAGGGCCGGGCCTCGTCATCCTTGAAATTCATGATTGCCAGGCGCCCTGCGCCGTAACTGGCCGCCGCAGCCGCTGGGGTCGCGGCGGACAGGGCTGCCGTACCCTTGTTGCTCACACTAGCCACCACCCCGTCGGCGTTCTTTACCGGGTGATCGGTGTCATAAAAGTATTGACCATCGTAGCAGGTGTTCGTGAACGCATTGTTTTTCAGGTCGGCGTCGATTTCGTCGGGCAACTGCTTGGCTGACCAACCGGCATCCTGGGCCATCGGCGCATAAATGCCCAGGTTGTCGTCCTCGATGTCGTTGCGGTCCACTTGTACGGTGGCTTCCCAGTCATCGTTGACCACGGTGTAGCTAAAAGCTTCCAGGGCCTTAACGGCCTTGTCGCCGATCCATTTGCGCATGCGGGGGAACCGGCTCAGCCAGGAATAGTCGTTTTGGCTGGATCCGGACGGAACCCGCATGGTGGTTCTCTGCCAAAGGGTCGGAGCGGCCTCGAACGCCTTGTTGAAGGTGGTTTTCAGGTTGATAAAAACCGCCGTCAGATTGCTTTTGTTAACAAGCATGTTTCTCTCCTCGTTTCAGGTTGCTGTCATCGGACAGGGGTCTTTGGTTATCCGATGGACACCCACACCCCGTCGGTGTCCACACCCATGCAGACACCGGCCACGATGTCGTTGGTCGGTCCGCTGGCAATTGCCACGGTCTCATCGTCTTCCACGTAAACGCTGCTACCAACAGACGCCTGGGTGACGGCGGCGGTGGCGGAATTTTTCAACTTGAAATGCTTCTTGCGGCGCACGATCACGTTCAGATCACCGTTGGCGCCGGGCGTGTTGTCCACGGTTTCCCCGGCCACGCCGACCACGATGATACTGGCCGTGTCGGCTGCCTCGATGGCGTATCCGTCGGTGTTGACGGCAACCATCTTGCCGGCTTCTATTTGGGTGGAGGCGGCGACCTTGAAAGGTACCAGCTCGCCGTCCCTGAAATGGGTATTGCGCTCTGCCATGACAATCTCCTCTTCTCAATGTGTTGGTTTTAACACGGCGGTTGCTCAGGCGCTTTCTCCCAGGCCGCCGTATTTTTGGATATCCTCCTGGCTTACGTCCATCATTTTGGCCACGGTCACCAAGGCGTCGTTCACGTTTTTTTGACCGCCCGCATCGGGAACCACGGACGTCTTGCCCACGGGAACAATCGAACCCACAGGACGCGAACAGACAATTTGCCTGAACTGTTCGGGGTTCTTTCGGGCCAGGTCCTTTCCCCACTTATCCAGCTCTTCCGGGCTGGTCTGGCCGTTTTTCAGAGCCTGGGCGGTGAGCTGCGCAGCCTGCATGTCGGCGATTTGCCCGGACAGCGCCACCACCTGATCGGCCAGATCCTGGGTGGCCGGCGCGGCTGCGGCCAAACCTTCGATCTTGCCCACCACCACCGCCTCGCTGGCGTCGGCATCCAGGCCCAGGGCGTCCAGCACACCTTTGCAAGCGACCACCGCCGGCGGGTTCGTCAGTTGCGCCTCCAGCTCGGTGTTCTTGGCCACCACCGCCTCGGCGGCGGCTTCCACGGCGGCCTGGTCGGCGTCATCCTTGAGTTTGAAAATGTGGATCAACTTCTTGAACATGACTGTCTCCTCTGGTTGAACGTTAAAAGTCTCGATATCAACTTTGGCGGCAATGGCCGCGATGTTGCGGGTTCTCGGGTCGTTGGTCAGGGCCACGTTGAGAATGGCGATGATGCGGTGATCGGACGGCCGGGAAACCAGGACCGGTGAAAAATAGCGGTACTCTCTGGCCGCGATATAGGCCGTAGCCTTATCGGTCCACTCGGTGCGCACCCACAAGCCGTCCTTGCCGCGCCACTCGAACGCCTTGATCCATCCGGCGGCCGGCGCCTGGACGCCTTTGAGCGTCTGGTGCTCGTAATCGATGACGAGATCCCGGCCTTTATGCTTGAAATGCGCGATGATCAGCCCGGCGGACTGCTCATCCATGACCAGCGGTTCGTCCTGCCCCAGAATTTCCACCCGGCCGGCCGGCAGGAACTGCCACCACGTTGGAGCCTCTGCCGGCGCATCGCCGGGCGTCTTCAAAACGTGTAGTTTTTTAACCATGTCAAATTTCCTTTGAGAACTTTGTTAGAGGTCCAAATTTGGACGATCTCGACTCGTCGTGGAAATCCCCCCCTTGAATCGCCCCTTAAACCGTCCCTGAAGGCCTCAGACGGGCTCTCGCCCTATATATGGCCGGTTACCCGGACAGAAAATCGCTGATCGCCGCGTTGATTTCATCCAGGTCTTCATCCTGAACCATCAAAAACGGCCTGGCCGGCATGGTTGCTTTGCGGGATAGACCGTAAGGCGTGTTAAGCGCCTTGGCCTTTTTAGGCCGGATCTCGCCACCGAAGTGGTGGATGGCCGCATAAATCACGTTGGTGCCCACCGCCGCATAGCCCTCGCCGGTCTGGGTGTTGAGGCTGCGGCGCAGCCGGCCCGTATCGCTCAAGGTCTGGCCACCCTCCGCTATGGCCCGAGCAGACGGATCCCACTTCCGGGGACGTCCCTCGGCAGCGAAGTTGCGCTCCACCGACGACCGGACGATTTCACCAATCACCTGAAACGCCGGTTTGGTCCGGTCCAGCCGGTCCTGGAGGCGCTTGAGCATGGCCCAAGCCTCCCGGTCGTCAAGGGTGATGGTCACCCCGGTCATATTCTCAACGCCTTTCGATAAGACTGCCTCAATGCCTCGATCAATTCGGGCAGCTTCATTTCCTCCACGGTAGCATCCAGGTACGGTCGCGGCACCGCATCCAACCACTCCTTGCCCACGTTGCGTAAAAAACCGTTATCGGGCATCAGCGACCGGGCCGGCAGCTTTTCTCCCGTGTCCGGATCAATGGGCTCGTACATTTCTCCAGTGGGATCGTCGGTCTCCACAGTCAGGCCGTCACGTTCCACTTCCCGCGCGCTCAGGGTTTCCACCCCGCAACGGCAGCGGTACCCGTTGGGCGGATACCACTTGTCCCAGACCGGGCTGTCCGCTGGGAACACCCGGCCGTGCATGGCCCGGTGGGCCGGCCGGGTCCGGCTGTCGTTGACCGCGCTGTATCGCCAATAAGGCCGGGCCTGAACCACCTCCATGAGCTGAGTATAGAGCCCGGCCATATATGCGGTCTGCACGTTGGTGCGGTAGATGATCTCCAATCGTACGCCGCTCCACCCCTCCTGCTTGATGATGTCCGGGATGCGTGCCTTGAAATCCTCGAAGGTCTCGCCCTTGGCCAGGGCCGCGTCGATGGCATGTTGAGCCTGCCCGATCTGATCGATCTTGGTCAGGCCGGACACATAGAAGGCCCGCGCCTGAATCTGTTCGACCAGCTCGTCAAAATCCTCGCGGCGCATGGGGACCTTGTCCCGCCAGAAGGCCAGGGCCTCCAGCATGGGCAGGGCTATCAAATTAACGTCCGGCATAGCGCCCCCACATATTCGCGGCCAGCAGTGCCTCTGCGATCTTTTCGGCCAGCGGTCCGCCTTCGGTGCGGCTCCTGAGCATTTCGGCCAGTAGAGCCTGCATCTCTTCGTAGGATTCAGCCTGCTCTGCCGCCGCGACCACATCGGCGGTGATCTGGTCTCGATCCCCGGCAGCCCTGGGCAGTTCGCCATCGATGAGATCTTCGATGGCTTGCTGTTCGGGAGTAAATTTACCTGTCGCCGTGTGCTTGAGCACATGCTTCAACGCCGACTGCCGACGATTACCCGTGGCCGGCGCCAGGACGCCGTGGGTGGTGGGTTTGGGTTTGAGCGGGGTTTCGCCCTCTTTCAGCATGGGTATCTTGAACCGTTCGGATACGTGCTCCTGGCTGATGTCGATCATTTCCGACACCACCTGGTAGACCTTACCCACGGCTTCCATGTCATCGGGGGCCTCATAAATGGGCGCGGCAACGGGCATGGGCGCGTCCCACCCGAAGTTGAACCCCACAAATGGCCGCAGGACCTGCAAGCTCACTGTACGCCCCAGGGCCTTGGCATCGGCCCGGGTCAGGTCGCCGCGCACCTCGTTGTGCACGTTGCCCAGGGCGTAGGCACCGCCGCCAGTTTCGCTGGTTCCGGAAGTCAGGGTCTGTCCCAGCACCGCCTTGGAAACCTGCGCATCGCAAAAAGCCGCCAGGCTTTGGAAAATATCCAGGCTGCCAGACACCCTGGCCTCCACGAATTCGATTTCCGTAGCCTTTGAAATAATGCCGGCGGCGTCGCTGCCCAGCATCCGTACAGCTAACGACAAAGCGTCCTTATCTTCTTTGCTGGCTCCGGAGTCGTACTTGCCCAGGCGCAGCGGCTTGCCAAACACCTCGGCGAACCCGACCCAGTCTTTGATGTTGTAGTTTTTGAACAAATACATCCAGGCACACACGCGCATGATGCCGGCGCGGGTGTCATGTCCGGATCTGGCCTTGTAGCGGTGATAGACGAACTTGAACGGCCGCAGGTCTTCGCCGTTGACGGGCTCGGCTTCGGTCAGCACCCGAGGGATCAAGGTTTCGAAAAAGGTGATCTTTTTGGGATGGATCCAATCCATGCCGGTAATCATGGCCTGACCCTCGGAGACATCCCACAACAATTCCAGCACGCTGTATCCCTTGGCCAGGGCGTCGAGCATATCCAGGATGTTATCGTCGAAGTCGGTCAGGCCTCCGAGAAAGTCCTCGCAGGCCTTCACGATCTCCCTGGCTTTGGCGGACTCGTCTCCGGGGTTGATATCCCACGCCAGTCCCTGCACGGCCAGTTTGCGGGTCTGGAACTGGGAAAACAGGTGGGCATCCTTTTCCTCCATCTCTTCGAACAGTTCGGCCTGGCTCAGCATATCACCGTTGTCCGCCGCACGGAGAATCTGCGCCAGCTTTGACGGCGTCAGCCCGTTGGACGGATAGGTACTCCACCGGTCCCGAATCTCGGCTGCAGCCGCCACGCGGGTATCCGGACGATTGAGCGTCTTAATGTCGACAGGTTGGCCGAATTGGTCCAGGATGGTCATCAGTAGGCTCCCTTGGCTGCGGGTATACGCCGGGTGGTGACGGACTCGTATTCGACGGGGCCGGCCGGATTGGCCGCCGCATTCACCGCCAGAAAGCACGACCAGGTCCGGTCGGCGTGCCCGGCGCTGTCGGACTCGGCCACGAATCGCGGTGCGCCGGTCGGTCCGGTCACGCGCTGCAGCTTGTGCAGGTCGGATCTCAGGGCCGGGTCTCCCATCGGGATGCGGATATGCCTGTCCTCAAACACCTCTTTTCCGCGGGTGGCCAGGGTGATCTTGTTCGGCCCGGTGAAGAGCACGCCTTCCACGCGATAGGGGCCGTGCCGGCGCTGGGCGTCTTCCACCGGCTTTTCTCCCATACCGGTCTGATCCATACAGCAGCGCACCACCCGATACCGCTGGAAAACGTCATCCAGCAGGACATCTTGTTCGGCGAAGCTGATGTGCTTGCGCACGATGATCTCCCGTGTCCACAGCACGTCGCCAACCTGTTCGAGCACAAAAATAACGAACAAGTCGTTGCGGGCGGCGATATCCACGCCCACATAAACGGGGCCGCCCTGGTAAGCGTCGGGATCGCCGGCGTGGTCGTGCTCGCAGGCGCTGATCAGATCATAGGAGAGCCAGGCGCTGGCTTCGTCCAGCCATTTCAATTCGTATTCCTGTGCCCAGGCGTCGTCGTCGTTGATGCCCTGACGCAATTCATCGATATTTCTGGGCAGGCCGTCTGTCACCGCCTGATAGATATCCACGGTCTGGCGGTACCAACCGTCGTTGCTGCCGGTCATCAAATCGTAAAACTTGCCCCCCTTGCCGTTGGGTGTAGACACCACCCGCAGTTTCCACCCGGCCGAGATCACAGGAAACAGCGCCGTCCAAATTTTCCGGCTGTCCAGGTGAAAGGCGAATTCGTCTAGGAACACATTGGCCGAAAATCCGCGGGCCGTGTCCGGATTGGCCGGCAAGGCCGTGATTCGACTGCCGCCCGGATACTCAACCTCAAGCGCCCGGTAGGTGGCCTCGTCGGTTCGGTAATCCTGTTCGAATGCCTTGACGATGCTACCCAACGCCCTGGCGTGGCGTTTAACGCCTTCCTCCATCGCCTCTTTGGCCTGACGCTCCCCGCGGGAGAGAATCACCCACCTGGTCCGCCGGCCGTCCAGCTCGGCCAACTGGCAATCCTGAGCGACCTCAAAGGTGGTGCAGAAGGTCTTGCCGGTCTGGCGGGCGAACATGCCCACCTTGAAGCGAGCTTCCTCACCTATCCAGTCGCGCTGGTATGGATAAAACAACACCTCAGACACCGTACACCTCGCGGATCTTCTTTTTCAGGGCATCGGGGGTCATGGGCCCGGACGCCGCCGCAGAGTCCACTGCATCAAGGGTTTTTTTCTGCAGCTTCTCACGTTCCGACCGGCGGATCTTCTCTTCCCGTTGCTCCCACTTCACAACCAGGGCGCCTAGCTTGGCGAGCATATCGATCTGTGCCGGGCTCAGACTGCCCGCGGGCTGCTCTTCCAGAAAAGCCATCTCCCGGTAATACAGACTCAGAACTCGTTGAGCGCCGTCCTGCTTCTGTTTCCGCCCGCGATCCCAGGCGTCCAACTCGTCACTAAGCCGTTTACTATCGGCCTTCCAGGCAGAAAGCGTTTGTCGGCTCACGCCCAGGGTTTCCTCAATGGCCGTCAGGCTGGATCCGTCCACGTACATGCGCAGCGCAACGTCATACAGCCGGGCCTTGTCCCCCTTGGCCGCCATCAGAACAGCTCCTTTTCAAGGCGGGTGATATCCAGCAGCGTCGCCTGCAGCTCACCCCAGGCCGCCACCAGTTCGTCCATCTGTTCGGCCACCATCGGCACCTCCAGGTCGTCGACCGCGGTGAGGGCCGTGTTCAGCCCGGTCCGAATCGCCCGGCAGTTGCCCTCAATGCGCAGGCGCAGACGCTGGGCGACTTCCCGCTTCTCGGCCAGTTTCCCCTTCATGGCAGCATGTTCCAGGTTCATCCCCGGGGTCCTTTCTCCCGAATGATCGGGCAGAACGAGTTGTTTTTGATGGCGTCGGTGAGTTGTGTCTGGGCTTGGGAGTTAAGAGAAACCACGGATATCAGCTCAGCGTAAAGGCGGTCCTGGCGTTCGCAAATATCGTTGTAGTCGTGCACCAGCTTGACGTTGTTCTCATAAAGCCGCTTGATCTGGACCACCTCCTCCTTGTACTGGGACAGGGTGGCGGCGATGGCACGCTCACGCTCGTCGATCCCCTTTTTGTAGAGTTCGTCTTTGCGCTGATCGCGCTTGTTGTCGAAATGCCAGATGATAAAAATGACCCCGGGCATGCCAAGCATGTTGATGATTAATTGTGCCGCATTAAATGATATCGCATCCACTTGCCGACTCCCCGTTCAAATCTGGTTTGCATTTCGCCTGGCTTCCGGGAGCGGCCCCCTGCTGCCCTCGCATTCTCGTGTGTCGCACGTTGATTGGCCAGGGCAGCCGGCAGGCTTGTGCCGGCCGCCGACTGGCCGCGATCACCGTGGTCCATGACCTATTCGAGCATTCCCAGGCGGGTAAAAATGCCGATCAGCGATATCAGACCGGTCTGCAGGGCATCCGCCGACCCCATTTCGCCGGTGGCAAATGCCCCGACCGTTGCCAGTAAGCCGCCCGCGCCGGTCCAGACCGTTTTGCTTTGGTACCACTTCTTTGGTAACTTCATTGTTGCCTCCTGGTGTTGATGTTGGTTTTTACTGGACGCATCGGGGGAAATCGTCCCCCTCGAAGAGACGAACCCCCATCCGTGAGAAGGAGAACTGCCGCACACGAGGGGCAGTATAACTGCGGGCCGAGAATCACTCAAATATGTTTATATAATGTCTTTTGACGCTGGTGAGTATAGAAATGGCGGGTACTTACGTGGATAATAAGAGAAGTTAAAAAAGTTGAAGCTGTTTGTCAACGCGACCTTGCCGATGGGGATTCGGCCCGATGATTTTACGGATTGTGATGACGGCCAGGCCGTGTTTCCGGGAAAGTTCCTTATAGCTGGCCCCATCTTCGAACTCTATGCGGATCTGTCTGTCTCTGGCCGCCTTGGCCACCCGCCTCATGGATGGCACATATAGCGGCTCTCCGCCGCGCATCTCGACGAGCTCCAGTGCCCGCGCCAGGCCGACCTCCTCGGCATATTCGCGGTAATTGGGCGGCAGATCATCGATTTTTATGTCGTACTGGTCGATCATATCAGATCCATCGCGCCCTTGTTTCCCGCACATCGATGTGCGTCCAGGTGTTATATCGACCAATCCCGTAGCGGTCCGGATATTTGTCTTCCAGACAGTCTGCCACCGTGGCAGCGTCGATACACTGCACCACAATGTCGGCGGCTTTACCCCAAATGTGCTGCGAGAGCAGATGCCCGCCCACGGCCCGGTTGTGATCGCTGCACCGGCAGCCGGAATTGATGGTCACCGGCCGTCCACGAAAGGCGGTACGCAGATCTTCCAGGACCCGGATCAACTCGGCGTCCACGGTTGCAAATCCGCATCCGCAGCGGCATTCGAACTCGCTGCGATGAAAATGCGCTGATAATTGGCCTGTTGCAAAGCGATTCATTTTTTGTGTCGCCCCATATTTTTTTCCCGAATGGCTCGCATCTCCGCCTGGGCATAAACCCTCCGACTCGGCCACCAGTTTGGCGTTTTCCGGCTTCATGTGCCCTCCTTTGTGATCGGGGCACGGCAAGCCGTGCCCCTTTTCATCCACTATGAGTTTTTACGTGCATCCAGCTTCTTCCGCTGGTTCCACAGGTTGATTATTTCGCAGCACTGGGCGACATCCTCCAACGGCCCGAAACTATTCCGGACCCGCTCTTCAAGCTCGCCCAGCTCCCATTTCAAGTCGTCGATGATGTTTTGGAATGTTTCGTAGGCCCCGCAATAATAGGCGACATCCTTTCCCCATCCGTCCAGTAGCGCCTTCATGTTGGCCACGTCTTTGCGAATCGCTGTCTTATTGGTCATGCCGCACCCCCTCTCAATCGCAGGCCCTTGAGACAGGCCACGCCCCGGCCGTCCACCGTGCGGCGCACCGGACGCACCCAGGAAAGGGAGTCGTAGATCTCCTTGAAAAAGGCGCTCTTGCCGGACGACACTAGGCCCTGGTCGTCGCAGAAAGTCAGATAGGCATCGTACACGTCGGCCTTTTTGACCACAGCGCCACGGGCCACGACAAGCGCCCGGTCGCAGAAATCGTTGATCGGCCCGGCCTCGGCGGCGCGCACCTCGGCCAGCTCGCTTAATTGAACCTTGATGCAGGTGGCCTGAACGTTGATATCCTCGGTCAGCAGCTCCAGGCGCTCGATCCGCTCCTTGAAATCGCCGGACACGGACCCCGGTACGGCATACGATCCCGTGCGCCGGATGCTGGGCAGCACCTCGTGGGTCACCCAGCGCCGGAAGGGCTTGGCCTGGGGTTTGTTGGATCGGATGATCAGGGTGTAGAGACCGGATTCGTTGATGGCGAGCATTTCTCTCTCTTGACCTGATGCGTAAACTTTGAGCACCTGCTTCTCATCATCATCGAGTTTTCGGAGGGCAGATTCAGGCTTGGCGAGTTCCAGGATGTCGCAAACATCCTTCGCTATCCACCAGGGTTCGCCGTCGTCATCCATCACGATCCGGACCGGGAGGTTTTCGAAAAAGAAATTGTGGTGATTTTCAATCGGGAATTGACTTTCAGACATGGTTATACTCCTTAGTTTTGACGTTGTTGGGCGGCAAAAAAACGCGCCCGAGATGTGTCAACGCCTAAGGCGGCGCCCACGTACCTCACGATACGCGGCATCTCGGGCGCGAGATCACGCCCAGAAACAGCAAACCCCCTTTCGCTGCCGGATTGCACCGAAGGTCGGGGGCGCACCTTAGTTTTGACCCCTCCACCATATCCCGCCGGGGGTTGATTGTCAAATTTCATTTGATTTTCTTCTACTCCAGCTTCCGAATCCGCGACGTCAACGCCCGGATCAGCGTGGCCCGTTTCAGGTTCAACCGCTCGTATTGCAGCGCCAGCCGAAGCAGCTTGATATCGTCGGTTTCCCGGATGGTAAACGTGGCGTCGTATACGCTCGTGTTCACGATCCGGTTCAGCGGTGTGATCTCAGGAATATCGAAGCTCATTTTTTCCTCCCCATGTTTTTCTTCCGTATCGCCTTCATCTCCTCCACCGTCATCACCGGCTCCAACTCCCCGCCATCCCGTACGGGCGAAAGATTTTTCGCCCCCACGCACCCCTCACGCTCCGCCCGGTTATGCTGCACCTCCCGCGCCCGGTCCGCGTCATCGGCCAGTTCATATGCAATCGATGTAAGGTAGCCGTGGGATGTCAGAGGCAGCTTGCGCGGTGGACTTTCGATAATCCGTTCCATTGCCATGCCCCAGATCGTCGCGTCGATGGGCCTGGCCGGACGGCCTTTCCATTGGATGTGACTCTGATCGATCAATTGCTTCAACTCGCCGATCAGTCGCAGAGCCTTGGGCCAGATCAGCCCGCGTCCGCACCCGCTGCCGTTGTGCGGCCGGAACATCGCCAGGTACAGCAGGCAATGCCTGGCCACCGATGACGGCAGCTCGGCTTCGATCCGTGCGAACTGCCGGGCATCGGCGTTTCCCTGCCAACCTTCGAGACTGTGCATGGCTCCGCATGATGGGCACGGCCGACGCATCAGGCGCACTCCATATCGAAGAGTTCGAGGTCTTCAACGCGGATGTGCTTGCGCTTGACCGGCGTATGATCGTACCAGCACAGCACCGACTGACTGATTTCAAATTTGGCTTGGTCCTCTATCGGCAACTCACCACCCTCCACCGGTACCATCACCGGAAATCGAATCACCACGTTCCCTTTGGCTACATATGTCATGATGTCCTCCTTGCGCTGAAATGCTCTCGAATATACCGATCCACCTCCGGATCGTCCCAAACCCGTTCCATCCAGTCCGGGCCGTGTTCCCTTTTCATCTGGTTTTCAAACATCTTCTTCAGGCCCTCGATGACCAAAAACGCATCCTGTGCCGTTTTTACGCGGCGGATGGAAAACCGCTTGAACAGCCAACGGGTGAGGCCGTCCTTGATGCGCCAGTCGATCAGCCGGGCCACGGCGGCAATTTTTTCATGCTGCGCCTGGCTGGCCAGACGCACCATATTGCCGGACCGCCTGGGCATCGGTTTTCCCGGCCGTTTGTTTGCCTTCCAAACAAACCGGAACCCCTTTTCCCTCAACTCATTAATAAACGCCCCGGCCTGCAGTTTGGACAGTTTTGTACACGACGCGACACCGAAGCGGTCTTTCAGCATGGCCCGGTAGGTGCCGTCATCGATGCCCAACTGCTTCTGGCCAATCTTGATCAGTCTGATTTGCCGCGCTTCAATGGGGATCATCTCGCCACCTCCTCAAGTTGTGTATTTACGCATGCTCATTCTCACGTTCCCAACTGCCCACGTTCTCACCGGCTCCAATCTCAGCCACAAGCGCCTGCAGCTCGGCGGCCTTGTCCATCATCGCTCGCACCTGATCCTTGGGCAGCAACACGCTTCCGAACTTCTCGCCCAGACGCCGCAATTCACCGGCAAAGCGCTCCGGATCGCGGGTCATCTTCTCCAACAGGGCGTCCACCACCTCTATGGGTGCGGAGGTCCCCGCCGGCGCCTTATCGTTCACCTCGCCGGCCAGGTCCTCGAATTCAAAAGTGAGCTGCTGGACGATATCCGCCAGCACCGCCTTTTTCCCCCGGCTGGCTTTTACCAGACCGGTCATCCCGCGCCTTCGGAAGGAATAGTAGAACGCGTTGGCCTCGCTCTCGGTCTCCGCCAACCAGTACCCGCCCATAGTTCCGGCAGCGGAGAGCAATGGGATATTGGGGTGCTTCTCCAATAGGTGGTTGTGCAGATAGCGTACATCGCGTTTCCAGCGGGCCATTTTCAGCGGGCTGGCGCCGGCCACCTCCCTGGCGATCTCGGCAAGATCCTCCAAGAGGATATTGATCCCGTCCAACGTGAAGTGAAAAAGAACCGCCAGCGCGTCCGCCGATATCCGGTTCTCTCGGCCCACATGATCCACCCAAAACAGACCCAAAAAACGGGATTCGTATGCCGTAAGGCTGGGGTTATGAGCACCGGTTTTAAGATCAATCCCCAACAATTCCTTCCGCATGTCAGACTCCCTATAGTTTCATTTTGAGAAGATAAGCCGTCAACGCCGCTTCCAGGCATTTGATGACGGCCAGCATCCGCGTGGCGTCTGCCACATTCAGATCGCCGGTGCGATGGCCGTTGATCTGGTTGATGCGCTCTACATATTCGCCGATTTTCCGATTGCTTCGCACCGTCTCCTCCCTGACCGTTTACGGGTCACTGCTTTTACCGCCATTCGGCGCACTCAAACGCCACCACCATCTCCGCGCACCCTCCCGAGGGTGACCGCTCAGCGATGCGCTTTGACCTTTCAGCTTTTATCACCCGTGGCTCGATATCCGGCGGCGCCGGGAACCATCTCGCCAGCGGATAAATTTGTTTCGACGCGCATATTGGGCAATATGGCGGGCCGGCATCAAACACCTCGTTACAGTCCATGCACACCATCTGTCTGCCGATTTTAGCCATCGCTTTGTACTCCTTCCTCCAGGTAGGCCCTGACCCGGTCATATGTATCCGGCCAATCCGCCGGGCCGGATGTGAACATCGCCGCCCGCATCGGCCCCGGCACTCGTTTCATGCAGGCATTGCAAAAGGCGAAACCCTTCCATTTGAGCCCACCGCAGAAGCACTGCTCATCCAGTTTTATCCTGTCGTAGGCCTTTCGCCTGGCGATCTTGTCGACGCATGCCTGTGCTCTCACTGTGCGCCTCCTGGCAATCCGTTAATCCGCACCCGCCCCCATTTGTGGCGCAAAGATGCGCAAATCATTGCCGTCCACATCGCCATCGCCGTCCAAATCGGCGGCGACCCTGACATTGGACGCCTGTTCCGGGTATTCTTTGTCCTCCCCCTCAACGGGGATAGTGTAAAACACTTGATTCGAATCGGCGCTCTCCAGGCTGCCCGTATATGCCCTCACTACAAAGGCGTATCGTGCCCCAGGCGTCAGGTCCCCGACCGACCCTATTGTCCCCGGCCCCGTCCATGCCGGCGCATCATAATCGTACTGACTGTCGGCAACGGTCTCGCCCGCAACTGTTTTGACCACCCGTTGGAAAATTTTATACCCGTCGGGAGCGGGCACGTTGGCGTCCCATCCCAGCGTTACCGATTCCGCCCGTGTTATCGCCGAGATAAACAGGATAGAAAGCAGTAAAAAAAACGCTCCGACAAGTATTGTTCTAATGATTCTCAACTCCATAGATCCCTCCTTTTTATGTAATAATGTCTTATTTTATAGTTTCATTTCGTGTTCTTTTTCCCTCGCCGGCAAGATGATATTCGTCAGCCGGCAGAGCCACAAAATACTCGCGAAAAAACGCGCCGCCCGGCCAGCCGATAATATGTTCCTCCCTCTCTTCATCCAATACGGATATGCCCTCCGGGGTTTCGCCAATGGCGTCGTATATCCGACCGGTCAAAAACACTGGCGTCTCCGAACCGCCCCCCTCCATCCAACAATCCTTCACACATAAAAACACAGCGACCTCCTTTTTTTTGAGCATTGTCATATGGCTTCGACCACATCCGCCGTGATCCGCGTTTCTCCCGTCTCAAAAGCCAGATTCAACGCCCGCGCCACATAGTTGTTCACCAGCAGCGGATAGGCGTGAGAGACCTTTTTTTTACCGTCACGGCTGACGGATGTCAGTCGCCGGCTAAGCATTTCGTAGGCGTCCTCGTCGAACAGGTCGTCAACGCGTTTACCCACACGATTGAATTTCACGGATAGATACGCTTTCAAGTGCCCTTTCAGCCCCCGGATCTCGGCCACTTGGACGCGCCGGATAACCTCTCGCATGTCCACATTGGTCGACTCGTTAAACATATGCTTTAATTCGGTCTGCCCGATCAGGATGATGCCTAGTAGTTTACGGTAGCCGTCTTCCAGCTCGTGGAACCGCTTTAGGTACTTGAGGGTATTGATGTTCAAATCGTGCGCCTCCTCGATAATCAGCACGGCCCTGTACCCGGATTTTGACCGGTCCAACAGCAGCCGACGCACCTGCCGACTCTTAGCCTCCAGCTTAATTCGACAGGTCTCACTGCTAACGTCCTGGACAATGGCATCGCAGATACTTCCCGCCGTCAGACGGGTTTTGTCGATGGTCTGCGGATAGACGGCAATGGTATCACCGTCCCGTTTGAGCCGCTCGATCACCTTGCGTCGCATCACCGATTTTCCGCTTCCGACCTCGCCGATCACGGCCAAGAAACCGCTATGTCGGGCCGCATCCAGCATGGCCGCTTCGATGTATCGATGCTCGTCGCTCATATAGATGTCGGTGTCCTTCCGGATGTCGTCGACAAAGGGGTTCCTGAAGAGTTTGAAGTGTTTCAGCGTGTCCTGATGGATCATTTCCACCTCCCGGGTGATATTTATTTGCATGGGGTCGCCCGGCACCATCGCCGGTATCGCTTTTTTTTTATGGCATCCCGTGAGCGGCGGCCATTTCATGCATCGTTGCGGCCCATCGCCCCCGAGGGGGGGGGGAGAGGGTCAGGGTGAGGGGGCATCTAAATCGCCTGAGCAATCTCCCCCGCCGACCGCCAATCCCCGCCATCAGCCAGCGCCCGCACCACATCCTCAGCCGTACCAACGGCAACGCTGGAGCCGAAGGTGGCCCGCAATTCGGCATTCAAATCCGGCGTCACCTGCACGCCGGCATCGCGCAGCTTCTTGAACAGGTCTATGATGGGGATCTGCTGGGCGGAGACGTCCCGGCCCACCTCCATCGGCGTTCCTCGCCGGGGCATGGGCACGGAGGCAACCTTGCCGCTCTGGTGGCCGAACACGGTCAAGGTGCCGCCGAAGGGCAGGTCGCCTTTCTTTTTCTCTTTGCCGTAGGCCAAGTTCTCATTGGCTTTGCGGGCCTTGTCCACCAAGGTGTCCGGTTGGGCCTTGTACTCCTGGCCGATAATGGCGCTGTCCGCCCGAAAGCCGCCCACACCGGGCAATTCGCCGATGGGCGCCACCAGGTATTCCGTCTCGTTGAACACCACGGCCACCTCCGGCCAGTGGTAGGGCCGCAGGATCACCTGCACCTTTTTCCTCGGCCGGATGCCTTCGATGTGCTTCAACCGGTACTCCTCGCCGCGGAAGGAGATGGTGTTGTCCGGCCGCACCGTTCGGGTCACCTCCGGTTCGGCGTACAGGTCCCGCAGGATATCGTCCGTCGGCAGGTCCCGGATCTGCTCCTCGGTGATGGTCAGCCAGCAGGCCGTGCGGGTCATGCCGTGCCGGCGGTGCTTGCGGTTGCCGTTCCAGTGCACCAGCCAGTCCATCGCCCATTCGTTCAGGTCATCGATGGATGTCGCCGGCTCCAGGCGAAGACGAGCTTCAAAGTGGGTTTCCACGATATTCTGTGCCACTTCGACCGATCCTTGGCGGCGTGGGTTGTGCGGCATGTTTTCGGGGATTTCGATCTCAAGGTGCTTGAGAAAGGCAAGGATACCCCTTGCCGTGTTGGCGCTTCCGGCGTCCATCAGCAGGTACTGGGGCACGCCCCTGAATGGAGACTTTGCATGATGGCCACCCCGCCAGGCTGAGGTGAGGAAATCGAAGGTCATGAGGGCGTTCTCGCCCTTGGCGATATAGTATTTGACATATAGGTGGTGGGAAAAATGGTCGCACAATATCATGCGCCAGATGCGGTCCTTGATTTCCTTGAAGTTTTTCGGTTTCTTCTCGCGATAATCGCGTTCATCCATAAAACCGCAGCGCTTTCCGCGTTTCATGTAATATTGGATACACGGCGACGCGTCGAAAAGGTGTACATGATTGGGATGCAAACTGGCCATGCGGATTGATGGCGTAATGCTGTTCAGGGCCGCAGGGTTCATTTCTCGTTCCCGTAATATGGCTTGCATCCGGGCTACGGAAACACACCCGGCAGGGATGATATCGTTGTCCTCGGCGATTTCCAGGGCCTCGCCTACCGGTAAGATCGTGCCCTTGACTTCCCTTGCTGTGTTTTGGATGAGCGATGAAACGTACCGGATCTGCTCGTCGTTCAGGCGGCAGGACCCGCTATCGCTGCGTTTCTTGCGGCCCGAGGAGAAGCCGTGCTTCTTGGCGATGCGGTACAGCGCCGCCGGGCTCTTGCCCGTCATCGCCCCGTATTCGGCAATGATCTTGTTCTTTTCGCCGTTCACCGCCCTGCCCAGGCGTCCGGCCATTTCATCCGCCCAGTGCATGCTACGCCTCCACGCCGTCGGTTTCGCCCTCAGTCCTCCGCAAATGCGGCGGCACCCAGTCGTCGTCGATCTCCGGATCGCCATAAATATCGGCGGCGGTGTCATAGGTGGCGTCCACCACCCGCTTGAAGTAGTCCAGGGTGTGCATCAGCTTGGCCCGCATGCGGACGGTGGCTTTTTCGGGCAGTGGATTTTTCTCCGGGTCGAACTCCATCAAAAACCCGTCGATGATGGTCCGGGAGTTGTCCAGCTTCTGGCAGATCGTCTCCTCTTCGGCGGAAAGGCCCTTCACTTCGGCCTTGCCTTCCAGCCTGGCGATCGTTTTGGCCTGCCGGTTGAGCACCTTCTCCTTGTCGGCCATCACCTTTTGGCTGGCCCGGATCGTGGCCGCCTGGTCCTCGATTTCCCGGTTCTTGGATTCCAGTAGGTTTTCGATGGCTGCTTGCAGGTCTTCCGTGTGCTCGGAGGACAATGGTATCTGCTCCTCGCCGATGGTTACGCACTCGGCGTCGATCACGATGTCGCCGTCGTGGGAAATCTGGCGGAGCTTGCGAAGGTCTTTATATCCAACACTCAAACCGGCGACCGTCGCCATAAAGTCTTCACCGAAAATGCTTAGGTTTTGAAGATCCTCGTCCATTTTGCGTCTTGATATCCCTATGTAATCACAGAATTTTTCCCATGTCCCAAGGCCTGGAAGATCAAGATAGAGCTTGAGGTTTTTTACATCCTGAGCCCATACCAAACTGGCGACGTCGCCGAACTTGGACATCATCTTTACAGCCCGGATCTGGCCGATCATCTCGTGGCACTGGGCGATCATCTTTTCCCGCTGCCGTTGCTCATCGACCTTCAACTGCTCTGCCGCCATCTCCATTTCAACAACTGATTCTGCCGCCATCTGAGACGCTTCCGCCCGTTCCTTACCAGCAATCTTATTAATGATGGATTTCTTCGCCATGCCTGCCTCCTATTCGCCCAGGGCGGTTAAAGTTCGGTCGATCCGGTCACGGGCCGACTGCAGCGCCGCTTTTTTCCTTGCCCACATCAGCGCCATCGCGTCCCCCAGCTCCCAGTGATCGCCGATTTGCCGCACGATACCGGCGTCCTCCAGCGTCACCAGGTGGCACATGACCGTAGGGTAGGACCTTTCCAGATCGGCGGCCGCATCCGCGCCGGACACCGGTTCGCGTTGATCGGATAGATATTTGATGATGGCGACGGTCGTTTTGACAGCGTTGATCCGTTTGTATGTTTTCATTTTCCCTCCATTTCAGACAAAAACATCTCTCTTTTTCTCACTTCTGCCCGCGCCAGCCGCGCCCGTTCGCTCCACTTCTGGATTTCAGATCGCAGCGCATCCGGGCCGGGCATGGAAAACATGCCGGCAATATCGTTAAGAATTTCAATGGGGGTGTTGCAGTCCGTAACCCGGCAGAAGGTCGGCAGGTATTCGGCGGGGATCCGGTAGTTATCCTTACTCTCCGCCGTCCAGGAGTCGATCACGCTTTTGGTGACATCGACCCCCAGCAGGTGGCTCATCTCCCCGGCAATCTGTGCACGAGAAAGGCCGCACTCCTTGATCGCCTGGTTAAGGGAACGGCGCAGTCGTTCCCGGATATTCATGGTACCCTCGGTATCGGTGTTGACCCGCCGGACATCATTCAAGGTGCGTAGGTAATCGAACATGTTCAGTTGCTCTTTCACGGTGGCGGCGGTGTCTATGGGGCAGTGTTTTTTAGACATTGACTGGACATAGGCTTATTGATAAGCTGGATAATCGAATTAAGCCACACGGGACGCACCCTTATAAAGGTGCGCCCGGCGGCCGGTGCCGTTGAAATACCAGGCGAAAACGACCTCCGGCTCCATGCCGATCTCCTTGGAGATCGCCTGCATGATCGGCCTGGAGACTCGACGGAAGTTGATCACGTCACTGATGGCCATCGGTGACTTGCCGAGCTTGTCGGCCAATTGCCGTTGCGTGAGTCCCTTCTTTTTTAAAAGGTATTGAATGTCGAGGGGGGTGATGGGCCCTGTGATGGTCATATCTCATCCTCGTTCTGTCTTGGTGGTCTGATGGATGTGTTCATCTTTGTCTGCAACCTGGTCGGATTGAACTTAATAATTGTACATACAGGTTTTACCGTCGCCATCCGGCGCTCTGGCTGATATCTACTTTTTGTACGCTCGATAGATATAGCTTATGATCGATAAAACGATATTTGTCAAGTGATTTATCGCTATTTCGATATTAATATGATCGGGAAAAGAATCAAACAATTAAGAGTCTCAAAAAAGCTTACACAACAGCAACTTGCGGATAAAATTGCCAGCTCATCTGGCTACATAAGCGAAATGGAAAGTGGGAAGGCTATTCCTGGCGGGACTCGATTGTTATCGCTAAAACGATATTTTGGGGTCAGCATTGATTGGCTTTTAACTGGGGAAGGTGCCCCGTACTTAGAAAATGAAAAACAAGGTTCGAAAGACGTTGCGTCCGAACAGGCAGCTCATATTGAACCTTTCGAAATGGAATTAATCGGCGACATCATTGAAAGCTTAGAAAGAATCCTCCAGGAAGAGGGCTCCAATTTACCCCCGGAAAAGAAACGGCGGCTCATTGAGCTGCTTTACAAATATTTCACGAAAACCGGCGAGAAAGCCGACGAGGGAGTGATAAGGGAACACCTGCGACTGATCGCCGCCTGACAGGAGACCGGTGAATGCGCAAATGTAACAATGTTGAACGTGAACTCCGCGAGCTGTTTGGCCAAAGGCAAAGAAACAAACCGCAATCGAAGGCTAAAAAAAAGAAAGGCGGTTTCGGCAGCACCACCTTTTTAATAGTCTGTTTCACTCTTGGTTGTGGCCTGGGGGCTTGTCCATTTATCAAACCCCTTTCAAGGGACCAGCGGTCAGCAGGCACTCCTTTATATTATAAGGAGCCCGTCAATGCCGACATCGTCCCGATATCCCATCCAGAGGAAACCATTGACCTTTTGTTTTTCACTGGTTGCGCCCACCAGCGCCGGACGCAACCCAAAGTAACTCTGCGCACAGGACACCTAACCGAAGGTGTGAAGATAGATCCTGTAAAACGGATTTAAGTAGCTCCACGATCAAAATTCAGGAAATCTCAATTCCCAAACGATAGAGACCGGCATGGCTGCGATCAAATGCGAACAATGCGGAAAAATGATCAGCGACAAGGCATATTTATGCCCATACTGCGACCATACTATCAGGCGAAAGACAAACCCGCTGGCGCGGATTGCTAAAATGATTGGGCTGGTCTTTGCCGGGTTGATCGGGATCATTGTCTTTTTCATTGTTGTGGTAGCGCCTATGCAAGACCGGAGTACGCAAGCTCCTCCAGAGAAAGCCGTCTCTAAGAAAAAAGTTGTGAAAAAGGAGCGACCTAAAAACTGCGAAAGACCGGACTGGCGCAACCAGGAAGACACTGTCGGGGCGTACATAGTCATAGAAAAATTTGTTAAAAAAACAATTAAAATCTCCAAGTACGGCAAAATTCCCTGGCATTTTCGACGACCGCGACGAACATGTAACCTATCTCGGCAACTAACAATATAAAATTGCATCCTACCTCGATGCACAAAATTCTTTTGGCGCGGTGTTACGCAATGATTTTATTGGGGTGGTCGAGAAGACAAGTAAAGACCGATGGGTGTTAAAATCATTAGATATCAAGTCAAGATAGAAACAAAAGCGTAAAAAAAATTGAAATGGGGCCTATCATGAGATCCTTCACACTTTTAATATTGGTATCCGTCTGTCTGGCAGGCCCGGTCGTCGCCAAGATGTACAAGTGGGTTGACGAAAACGGCGTCACTCATTTCTCCAACACCGCCCCGCCCCAGGACACCGAAGTCCAAGCCACCGAAGAAGCAGTCGGCCGCGCTGTCGACACAAGTCCTCAGGACCTCGACCAGGTTCTGCGCAGCTACAAAAAGGATGAGATCGGAGACAAATACGATAAAGTCCGGAACCAGCTTGAGCAGAAGCGTTCAAAAATAAACAAATCGGCCGCAAAAAAATACGCCCGCATGGTCGAAAACTATCAACGTGATGTAGACTACTGGAAACAACGTCTTGATGAAGCGGAACGCGAAAGCTACAGCGACAAAAGCGAACATCTTAAAAAAATCCGTCACTGCAAAAAAATGCTCGCCGATTACCAATCGTTGCTCCAACAAGCCAAATCCAACCACCAAGAATATGCGTACGGAAACTGATTCCGTTCAACCAGTTATGACCGGATCTGTCACTGTAAAATGCTAATATACGTGGAGGCGTAATACCGGCATGAATAATGCGAAAACGATTCGGAATGAAGACGATGCATACGAACTGCTGGCAAGCTACTATGATGATCAGGCCATTTTAAGAGAGGATTTCGAAATAAAGTTTGATGGATGGCCTGTTCTTGAGATAAAGATTTCAGGAGACAAATTTTCATCAACGATAACGCCTACAGTAATGAAGGGGCTTATCGATTTCCAGAAGGCCATTTACAGGTCTTATGCCCTTTCGAAATACAATTCTTTTAATATTAACAAGTTAACGAAGTCCGAGAAGGACGATCTTGAAATTCAAGTCAAAGTTTCCAAGGGCAGCTCACATTTGGGTATTGATTTTCAAGCGGCCTTGGAAAAATTCATGATGGGGCTTGCCAACAAAATGGAACCAACACAAATTGTAATAATCATTCTTGGCATAGCACTTTTATATTTCGGGCATTCTGCATTAAGGATGTATCTACAGGGCCGCAAAGAAACACGTCTAAGCGAAATTAAATCAAAAGAGGCAGCGGAATTGATAGCTTCCCAAAAATTTGCATCTGAGCAAGAAACCAAGAAGATGGAGATAATTGCTGGGATTACCAACAAAAACAAAGTAATGGGGAATGCCAAGGCATATGCATATGAAGCACATACCGGTTTATTGAAGAGTGTAAAAAGCGCTGATAGTGCGGAGCTCCAGGGCATAGAGATTGGAGGCGATGTCGCCGAAGAACTCGTAAAAAACGCTCGTAAAAAAGCCATTGAAGTGCGCCTTGATGGTGAATATCGAATCTTAGCTGTTGATGCTACCAACAAAGATGGCTTCAAGGTGAAAATCATGGATACCGGGACACTCGACAAGTTCAACGCACTAGTCCAGGACAAGACGCTGGACAACAAGTATAAACAGATTATTCAGGAGGCAGAGTGGTCCAAAAGTCCGGTAAAGCTTGTTATAAATGCCCGCGATGTCGGTGGTGAAATTAGAGGAGCTTCAATTCTGAGCGCAGACAAGGTCGACGCCACGAACCATGAATAAGGTATGAATCAACCACGTCAAACATTCTTTGAAAACCACCCTAAAAATTGCACCCGCAACCAATCGTAAATCAATGTAAACCTGAGTTATCGCAATTTCAGCCCCTTAGTTATGTCACCCCCCTTCACGAAGTCCAGTAAACCCCGGGCTTGCAACCTCGGGATAAACGCCATCTCGGCTGAAAGTAGATGCGTTTTGTGAACCAAACCTGAACCTTGAGACCATACCGGGATGATATTTCATCAGGTTGACTTGCAAACCTTTTCCGGATGGCGTAGAAGATGCCCTAACATTAACGCCCCATGTATACAATACCCATGGTCGCATAAAAAAAATGCAAACGTTATTGTTAATATCTGAAATAATGAATGAAATATGTAATTTCAGTTAATGAAACCTCGGCTATGCCCGAGCAAACCGAAAAAGCTGGGGAATCACAGGCTTGACAACAAAGCAATCATATTATGAACCTTGGTCCTCCAAAAACATTCAAGCTGGTCATCGAATACGATGGTTCCGCCTTCCACGGCTGGCAGCGGCAGAAAACGGACCGCACGGTACAGGAAACCATCGAAACCGCCTTGGGCGTCATGACCCGGGAAGCAATCACGCTTGTCGGTTCGGGACGCACGGATGCCGGCGTTCACGCCCTGGCCCAGACCGCCTGTTTCAGAACCGCCTCGCGGTTGGCGGCCGACGCCTTTTTGAATGGGCTCAACAGCCTGCTGCCCGGCGACGTGGTGATCCGGTCATGCGAACCCATGCCCGATGGGTTCCACGCCCGTTTCGACGTTACGTCCAAACATTATCGTTACCACCTCTGCAACCGTTTTCTGCCGCCTGCCATCGGACGCCAGTTCGTCTGGCATATCCGCAAGCCCCTGGAGATCACAGCCATGCAACGCGCAGCCAAAATCCTGACAGGCACGCACGATTTCAAGGCCTTCGAAGGCATCGGCAGCCCCCGTGCACACACCGTCCGGACGATCACAAGATCTCACATCACGGATAACGGCGATGGAAACGTCATTTATGACATTGAGGCCAACGGTTTTCTAAGATTCATGGTACGCAATATTACAGGAACACTCGTGGAGGTGGGATTGGGGAAAATGGCCGCGGAGCAGGTTACCGATGTTCTTGCATCCAGGGATCGCTCCCGGGCCGGGGCCACCGCGCCGCCGCAAGGTTTGTTTCTCATGCAGGTATTATACTAACGAATCCGCAGCAACCCGATATCTGCGTTAGGCTTCGTCCCTCGTCACTGCGGCGTACCGTCAATACACCATATTCCTCGGGGTTCGCAAGTCTTTATCCCGGGCTTTTGAAAAAGCCGTGCGGAGACACAGGAGGTCAAAGCTTATCCGGATGCAAAAAGGCCCCGCAGTACTTGCAGTAATACGCGTCGGCATCGTGCCCGTCGACGCCACATTCGGGGCAGGCCTGGGTCGACACACCGGGATTGAAGGTTTGGGACATCTCGATGGTCACGATGCCGGTGGGAACGGCGATGATGGCATAGCCAAGAATCATCACCAGGGACGCCAGGGTCTGTCCGATGCCGGTCCGGGGAGAAATATCGCCGTATCCCACCGTGGTCAGGGTAACGATGGCCCAGTAGATGCTGCGAGGAATGCTGGTGAATCCGTCGGACTCGCTCTCGATGACGTACATCAGGGATCCGAAAATGACCACCAGTGTCAGCACCGTATAAAGGAAAACGGCGATTTTGCGACCGCTGGCACGCAGGGCCTTGGCCAGTAACCGGGCCTCCCCCAGATAGGCGACCAGCTTGAGAATACGAAAAATTCTGAGAATGCGCAGAATACGAATGACCAGGAGGTACTGGCTGCCGGGCAACAGCAGACTGAAATAGGTGGGCAAGATGGCCAGCAAATCAACGATCCCGTAAAAACTGCGTGCATATTTCAGCGGCCGGCCGACAACCAGTAAACGCAACCCGTATTCGATGGTAAAAAGGATGGTTAAACACCATTCCAGCCCCAACAGCAGGCCGCCGATCTTCGCCCGAACCGGCCCCATACTGTCCAGCATCACCACCGCCACGCTGATCAGAATGCTGCCGATGAGCAGAACATCGAACCCCTTGCCCGCCGGCGTGTCCGCTTCGAAAATAATTTCGTGGAACGTCATACGCCAAGACGTCCGCGGTAACCGATCTGCCCGGCCTTCTTTGTCCTGCCGGTTCATTTTCTTACTCCTGAAGTCGATCCGATCATTTTAAACCTTTCCAAGTCATTGATATGCTATCCGCGTGAAAGGAAGCAAGCTTTCAAAAACCTGTTGACGCCCACGCGGGCAGCCCCGTACGCTATACGAACATACCGATCTCTGACCACTTGGGTTTGAGCATAAGTACGTCGGACTTTTATAGCAGACCATTGCACGCTTTGGCAAAGCTGGCCGTCTGCCAACAGCACAATCGGCCAACCTCTTGCGGACAAGGAGAGAAGCTGATGACTAATAAATCGATCATATTCGGGGTATGCGGCCTGGCGGGTGCCGCAAAGACCGCTCCGGTGGTCGTTCAGATCGACTGGTTCAATCTGGCAATGGGACTTTTCGGCGGTTTGGCCCTGTTTCTGGCCGGACTGGACATGCTGTCCGAAGGGCTCAAAAAAGCGGCCGGGGATTCACTCAAGCTTCTGCTCTCCAAAATGACCGCCAACCGGCTGCTGGGTGCGCTGACCGGCGCATTCGTCACCGCCGTACTCAACTCCTCATCGGTCACGACGGTGCTGGTGGTCAGTTTCATCACTGCGGGCGTGATGACCCTGACCCAATCGGTCGGCGTCATCATGGGCGCCAACATCGGTTCCACCATGACCGCCCAACTGCTGGCTTTCAACATCTCCGCCTACGCCCTGCTACCCATCGCCATCGGCTTTTTCATGACCTTCACCGCCAAGACGGAAGGCATGAAATATGGCGGCATGATAGTCATGGGCATGGGGCTGGTCTTTTTCGGCATGGGTATCATGAGCCAGGCCATTACCCCTCTGCGCTCCTATGCACCCTTCATGGCCTTTTTGAAAAACATGGAACGGCCCATGCCGGGCATCCTGGCCGGGGCCGTTTTCACCGGGCTGGTCCAGTCTTCGGCAGCCACCGTGGGCATTGCCATCGCCATGGCCACCGAGGGGTTGCTGACCCTGCCGGCGGGAATTGCCCTGGCGCTGGGAGCCAATATCGGCACCTGTGTAACGGCTCTGCTGGCGGCCATCGGCAAGCCGGAGGAAGCCGTCCGGGCCGCCATCGTGCATATCATGTTCAACGTCATTGGGGTAATGATCTGGCTGCCGTTCATCGGTCACCTGGCCGATCTGGCGACAATCATCTCACCAGTTGGAACGGTCGGTTCCATACCGCGGCAAATCGCCAACGCCAACACGTTGTTCAAAATCATCAACACCTTGCTGTTCATCGGCTTCACCCCCTGGTTTGCCCGCGCAGCGATCATGCTGTACCCCCGGCGTTCATCCAAAGACGGAATTATCATCGCACCCAAATACCTCGATCCGGCGGCGCTGTCCGTACCGATGCTGGCCCTGGAGCAGGTCCGCCGGGAATTCGGGCGCATGGGACGTATAGCGGCCACGATGCTGTCCGAACTTCCCCACGCCATTCTGGAAAAAGACAAACAGCATGTGGACATCGTCGTCATGCTGGACGACAAGGTGGATATCCTAGAGGCCGCCATCTTCGAATTTCTCAGCAAAATCAGACAGCAGTCGTTAACCGCCGAGGAAAGCCGCATACATCAGGACCTCATGACGGCTACCGTCAACCTGGAAGCATTGGCCGACGTCATCGAAACCGACCTGTCGAAAATGGCCATCAAATTCATCGATCGTGAACGGCCGGCCAGCAGAATCACCCAGCAATTTTTCGCTGAATTGTACGACGAGGTCCATCAATCCGTCGAATTGGCTGTCAAGGCCATCAGTGATATGGACCAGCAGGCCGCCGGCCGGGTGCTCAACAAGCAGCACCATATCACCGAACTGGCCGAAAGCCTCTTGACCCGCAAATCGGAGCACCTGGGACGCGATCAGGCAGAGCGGCTGGAAACGGCCAGGATCGAAATATCGCTCATCAATAAGATGCAAAGAATTTACAATCTGGCCCGGCGCATCGCAAAAATCATGATGCCGGCAGCGGTCTTTCGGGATCATTAAGGGATAGAGATGACGCAAAGCCGGTCACCTATCCGTCGTTGAACGATTGTGACGAGCAAACCTTTCAACTGCAAAAGTGAGTAGGGACGACCCCGGCGTTGCAAAAAAAACAACGATAATTTTTGCATCGCTTTATGCAACCATGGGGATCTATCTCCCTGTAAGGGCCTGGCGGCGGGCTTTTATCTCATCGACCTTCTGATTATAGAAAGTGATGACCGCCCGCCGATTGAGCATACCCAGAAGGATGCCATGATCGTCGGCCCGTACCACCGGCAGGCTGTCGATGTTGCGGGTGGTGAACTTTTTCAGGACGGAGTTGAGATCTTCTTCAGGTGTGGTAACGATGATATCCGAGGTCCCCACATCCTTCATCACCACCAATTGTTCGATATCGGGAGAAAAGAGCACGCCCCTGATGTCATTGACGGAGAATATACCCACCAGTCTTTTTTCCTCATCGACCACCGGGAAATAGTGCTGCTTGGTTTCCGAAAAATAGCGTTTAAACTCCAAAAAGGGCATATCCTGTCGGATCAGTGTGACCTTTTTCACCAGCGGCATCAAATCGTTGACCGGGATAGACTGGAGAATGTCCACGAAAAAGTCACCGGCATGCGCCGGAGACTCCACCTTGCTTTGCACCTGGCGGTGAAAAATGGTCCAACGCCGGGATGCCAGATAGGCTACGGAGCATACCAGCAGACTTGGCAGCAGGAGGTGGTATGAGTTGGTCATTTCGCTGACAAAGATGATCGTGGAAATGGGGGTATTTGAAACCGCCGTAAAAAAGCCGGCCATGCCCACGACCACAAAAGCGCCGGGCTGGGTCACCACCGAGGGCATGATACCGTGAAAGATTTTCCCCACCACACCGCCCATGGCCCCGCCAATGACCACCGATGGACCGAACACCCCGCCGCTGCCGCCGGATCCGATGGAAAAAGAGGTGGTCAATACTTTCCCCAAGGCCAGGGACAGCAAAAATGGGATGGCCAGTTCGTTGTTGATGGCCTTCTGTGCAAATCCGTAGCCAAATGCCAGGGTGTGAGGCCAGAAAAAACCGATGGCGCCGGTCAGTAAACCACCAATGGCGGGTTTGATATGGTTGGGAATTTTCTTGATGGATTCGAACACATGAATCGTACCATAAAACGTTTTTACATAGAAAATACCGGTGATCACAAGTACCACCGCAAGGACAAGATAAGGCCCCAGTTCCAGGGGATTTTGAAATTTGAAGGGAGGTGAATCGAACAACGATCCCCACCCGAATCGCAAACAAAATACGCAGTAGGCCACCACCGACGAGATACCGGCCGGAATAATCACCTCGGATTCGAAATCCGGATCGCGATAGAGCACCTCAGCGGCAAATAGTGCGCCGGCCAGCGGTGCCCTGAAGATGCTTCCCACACCGGCGCCGATGCCGGCAGCCATCATGATACGCCGTTCGCGATCGGAAAGCTTGAGTGTCGTGGCCAGAAAAGAGCCGAATCCGGCACCGATCTGGGCGATGGGTCCCTCCCGGCCCCCGGATCCGCCGGTGGTCAAGGTGATGGATGACGCGATGGTCTTGACGATCGGAACGCGTCCGCGGATGAAACCGCCCTTGTTATGATAAGCACGGATAGCGGCATCGGTGCCATGGCCTTCGGCCTCCGGAGCCAGGGTATAGACCAGCCAACCGCTCAGGATACCGCCCAAGGCAGGCAGGAACAAAAGGGCCCAGCGGTTGAAGGGAACGGATGTTTGCGGCAAAAGATGGTGTTCGCCGGCAGGTGCCGGGGGTCGATAACCGGCGGCCATGTCCAGAAAAAAATGGACCCCCAATTGACACAGGTAATGAAATACGATGGATCCCAAGCCCGCAATCAATCCGATGGCCACAAAGTAGACCGACCAGCGTGTTGCCTGGGCAACATTCAATCGTTTTAGTCGAGCGCCCAACCGACGCAGGGCGCCCGGTTTCATTTCTGTTTCCACCATAATTTATTGGGTATTTTCCAAATCTTTGATGCCCTGGTAGATGGTGTCGAACAATTTTTCGACTTGATCGACGTCCATGCACGAAAAGGCCACGCGCAAATTGGATGCACCCAGGGCAATCAGCCCCACTCCGTATTGTTTCAGCAGATGCACACGCAGTTTCTCTGCGTCCACGGTTTTTAATTTCAGGCACATGAAGTAACCCGCATTGAACGGGTATACGTCCCATGCATCTGCGTATCGGCTATCACAGGAAACCGTTTTGACCCGTACCGCCCGCTCCTTCAGAATATTGTATTTTTCGGTTTTTTCCTGGGCATAGGTATCGCTGCGCATGGCATTGAGCAAAAGGGTCTGGCTGAGATGGGAGGCATTTGAAATCGTACCACGGATACATCCGGCGGTTTTGCGTTCCAATGCATCGAAGAGTGCTGTCGGGCTTCCCTCAAAAGTACCGCCGTAGGTGATAAACCCCACCCGCAATCCCCATACGTAGTCTTCTTTGGTAGCACCATCCAGCTTAACCGCCAGGATTCCCGGATGGGCGCCGCAGAGTTTGGCAAACAATGACTCTTTTAATGTTTCCGTCTCGTAAAACAACCCAAAATAGGCATCATCGGTGATGGCCAGCACGGTGGTGCCCGCCGAGGCAATGTCGGTGAGTATGGAAACAATCCGTTCGCCTTCGGTCTCGGTGATGGCGTATCCGGATGGATTTTGAGGAAAGTTCAGTACAACCGTAATCTTGCGGTTTTCACCGGCCTCCTGGCGGACCACCTGCTCAAAGGCGGCCAGATTGAATCCGCCTTGTGCATTGAACAGTTCAAAATGACGGATGCGTGCTTCTTTGCGAACCGAGAAAATCATGTTGTAGTTGCCCCACATCATATCGGGCAGAATGATCACGTCACCCGGATTGCTCCAGACCTCGGCTACGGTGGCCACCCCGTGGGTGATGCCGCAAGTGACGACCGGCAGGCTGATCGACTTTCCCCCAAGGGATGGATTCTTGACAAACAATTCCTTCCGCCAGTATTCTCTGAGCGCAGGAATTCCAAAGGATGGCGCGTAAGTCAGGGATTCACCGGGCCGGATATCGTTGATACCGGCCATCACACTGTCAAGCCGCATGGTCCGACCGCCCTCCTTGGCAATGCCGATGGTGGCATTGATCGCATGGGCCTGAACCTTAGCTTCGGCACTTTGGCTGAGGATTCCTTTGGGGAAAAAGAGTCTTTTACCCACATCGGAAAGCATATCGTAAACATGGGGGGCTGCGGATTTGATGGTTTGGTTGAGTTCCTCTGCGATTACATTCATACGATTCCATCCTTATTAAAAGGCGTGAGTTTACCGGGCATACATTCCCGGACAGGTATAATGACGGCCCACCAGTGTCTGTCAGGTCACCGGTAGGGTGTGGCTGAAAGGCTACCCTCAGCCACTGGCAAATCGAGGGGACTTGCCGATACGGACTTTGCAATTTACGACTCGAGGATCAAAAAAGTCAAGGCTAAAGTACCTGAGATTTCAAGAAGATGCACGCCTGCCGGCAATCACACGGGAACCCTTTGGGCGTATCGACGCGAAAACCCCGCCACACGAGATGTGGGGCGGGGTTGGTCATAGCGACACAAACGCTTTCTGCGGCTTTACTTCCTGGAACGTTTGGAGGCCTTCAACGGGTTTATCTTCTGGGTCTTTTCGGCCATGCTGGAACTCACATGGGTCGCCAGATTGCAATTGCCGTTTTTCCATTTCGCGGGCGGTTCAGGACAGGCGGCGCAATACCATCCGTTGGATATTTCCACGGTCCGATCGCATCCTTTGCACTGTTCCACGATGTTATTACAGACGCCACCGTTATACCCGCAACCGTTGGTGGTCATAAAAGCACATTCCATGCCGTTTCGAACTGTCGTGCACTTCATCGATAGTCTCCTCCACATTTGGTCTGAACAAAACGAAAAGGCCAAAGATGATGTATTCTTCGGCCTTTCCTAAAACTTGTAAAATATATCCGTATCAAAAAAAATGTCAAGGATTTTTTAATCTTCGCTGCCATGCTGATAAACATGGACATCACGCTGGGGATACGGAATAGAAATGCTGTTGGCATCGCAGGCTTTTTTGATTTTTTCCGTCAAATCGAAATAAACGCCCCAGTAGTCCTCTACCTTTACCCATGGCCGAACGACGAAATTCACGCTGCTGTCGGCCAGTTCGGATACGGCGATCAGTGGTGCGGGAGATTTGAGGATTCGGTCGTCTTGGGCAATGATATCGGCCATCAGCGATTTCGCCTTGTCAATGTCGTCTTCATATCCGATGCCGAAAACCATATCTACCCGCCTGGTACCCTTGACTGTCCAATTGACGATGTTGTCATCGGTAAGCTTGGCGTTGGGAACGATGACCGTTTTGTTGTCCGCCGTTTTCAACTGGGTGGTAAAGATCTGGATCGCTTCCACGACACCGAAAACGCCGGCCCCTTCGATGAGATCGCCGACTTTAAAGGGTCTGAAAATGATCAACAGAAAACCGGCGGCAAAGTTGGACAATGATCCCTGCAGGGCCAGACCAATGGCCAGACCGGCGGCACCGAGAACGGCAATGAAGGATGTCGTCTGGATCCCCAGTTGACCGAGAGCGGCAATGACGATGAATGCCAGCAGGCCGATATAGGCCATATTGGCGGTAAAGGAGATCAGCGTGGGATCAACATTGGCTTTGGTCATGAGGCGCTGTACCAGTTTGCGCACCCCTTTGGCCACCCAGCGCCCGACGATGAAAATAGCCAGAGCGGCCAAAACCTTCAAACCATAAACCGTTAGCAGTTGGTAAACCTTATTCAGTATATTTTCCATGAAGGATTTCCTTTCCTCGTACGGCCGGCGGTAGCGCCCCCCGGCAACCATCCGGCAATTCATAGATCACTATTTCGGAATTCATGCAACATGGCGCTTGCATTCCCGGACGGCGTGGCTCAAGCTTTCTTCACCGGCCGGGGGCCGGTTTGGGTGTTAGGTGATTGCATCCAAGGGTCTATAACGGCCCGGGAGGAACCCGGGCCGTCGGTTACAATCATGGTTTGGAGTCTTTCTCAGGAATGGAAATGCAATAAAAGTCCCGTTCCTTAGTCAATGGCAGTGAATTGGACCCGCCGATTCTTCGCTCGACCCGCCTTGCTGCTGTTGTCTGCAATGGGTCGATCCGGGCCATAGCCCTGGGACGTGAGGCGCGACGGCGAGATGCCTTTGCCGACCAGATAATCCACAACGGATTGGGCCCGGCGTTTGGAAAGATCCATGTTGAACGCATGGGAACCGGTGCTGTCCGTATGTCCCTCAATCGCGACATTGAGATCGGGATTGGCTTCCAGGGCCGCCACAATTTCATTGAGGATCCCATAAGAGGACGGTTTAATATCGGCTTTGGCAACTGCAAAATTGATATTGTCGAATGTCCAGGATTTGGAGCCTGCGTCCAATACGGGAATGAGGCAACCGTCTTTATCCACCTTCACACCAGCTGCAGTGCCCGGGCATTTGTCCAGAGAATCCGGCACGCCGTCACGATCACTGTCCAGGGCACAGCCGTTGGGGTCAACGGCCAGACCGGCAGGCGTCCGCGGGCATTTGTCCAGAGAATCCGGCACACCGTCACGATCGCTGTCCAGCGGGCAACCGGTCGCATCGACCTTTATCCCGGCTTTGGTCCCTGGACACCGGTCCGCATTATCAAAAACACCATCGCCATCACTGTCCAACTGGCCTCCGACAAAGACCTTCTTGACGAAATCAGCCATCTGTGCGCCACCGGCCAGACGATCAGCGTTGGTGGCAAATCCGCAACCGCCGACACGTGCCAGTTCGGCCATCAGTTTCTGACCATCGGCATCATCCCCCACAAGAATGGGATAAATGCATAAAGATTCTCCGAAGTTAGCCTTTAGGGCCGCCGCATTGTCGGCAGGGCACATGCCCATGCTTTTTCCATCGGAAACGATGATTACCGCACTGCGCCCGCTCAGTCCCTGCAGGTCGCTTCCGGCACCGTCAAGGGCCTTGGCCAAAGGACTCGTGCCGCCCCCCTGGGATACCGTCGCCACGGCCTTGTTAAAAGCCGTCTTGCGGAAAGCATGCATGGCGTCGATCAAAGTCGTACTTTTCTTGGTCAGGCCCGGATCCCCTCCAAATATGCGCAGAGCGCTCTGGACGCCGAGGTTATCGGGAATGGAATCTGCCATATTGCGAACGGTAGCCGTGGCAATGTCCAACTTCTTCCACTGCCGATGGCCTTCATTCATGGATGACGAGGCATCCAGTACAACGACTACATTCTGCGTTTTCAGGGCATGTCCGGCCGTGTCCATGGTCACCGGCGTAAACTGGGGTACCGGCTGGTAGGATGTGGCGCATGCACTCAGGCATAGGGCAATGATCACTGAAAAACCGAGGGTTAATACACGCTGCTTCATGATAACTCCTTTCCTGTAATGGGGGATGAAAAAATACGACATGGGTTGAAATAAAAAACAATTTAAGGGAACGCTGGAATAAAAGAATACGTATCGTTGGGGGAGTGCCCCGGCACCGAAGGGCAACCCGGTGCCAAAGAATTCTTTATATAAAAATGACCATATTAAATCAACCTTATTTTGAGGGGATGCGCCACGGCCCGGATCCTGACCGTAACTTTACCCCAGTGTCGCAAAAGCCGGAGGGAGTCAGAGCCAAGGCGCCAGGGGTGAACCCCTAGCACTTTACTGCGATCCCCGGACAGCGCGGGATCTGGCTTCTTCCGGCTTTTCCGGCAGGGTAAAAATGAGAAAATTATCGTTGCACCCCGGATTGTCCATTGGGCGAATTCCAGTCTTTCCCCAAAAAAATCGCATAGCGCAAACGCTGCCGTCATAAATTCCTGCGCATTCGCGACCTGCCTGGAGCCTGGCGCGGGGCAGGTTGAAAAAACAACGCCCGACGATCGGATGGATTGACTTTTCAGGTGAAGGAGAATAATTTTCGCATAATGCAGATATCGAACAGTGTGGATATTGTACAAATTGGTCATTTTCAGATGAACACGATCTACCGGTTGCAACCATCCATCCTTACACCATCACCAAAACAGGATTTTTCAATTATGATCATCGATGAAGCCCGTCAAGTGCTCCAAATTGAAGCGGACGGTATTCTCAACCTGAAGGATCGGCTCGATGACCGGTTCGATCAGATGGTAAATGCCATCATGCAATCCAGCGGCCGGGTCATCGTCAGCGGCATTGGCAAATCCGGACTTGTCGGCCGAAAGATCAGCGCAACCTTGAACAGCACGGGAACACGGTCATTGTTTCTGCATCCCGTCGAAGCCATGCACGGCGACCTGGGGATGGTTTCGCCTGAGGATGTCTTTATGGCCATGTCTTACAGCGGCGAAACCGATGAGCTGAATATGCTGATGCCCAATATTCGAACCATCGGCTGCACGGTGATTTCCATGACCGGCAACCCGGTATCCACATTGGCCGCGCACAGCGACATCGTTATCGACGTAGGGGTGGAAAAAGAAGCCTGCCCGATGGGCCTGGCACCGACAACCAGTACGACGGCCCTTTTGGCCATGGGTGATGCCCTGGCGGTGGTGCTGATCAACCAAAAATCATTTAAAAGCAGTGATTTCAAACGCTTTCATCCAGGCGGCGCCTTGGGTCAGCGCCTCTCGCAAAAGGTGGGGGACATCATGCTCTGCGGAGACGCCATGCCACTGGTCACAACGGATGTGGATGTGCACCATGCCCTGATGGTGATGGACCGCCATGGTTTGGGGGCACTGATCATCGTCGACGCCCATCGCCACCTGGTCGGCATATTGACCGACGGCGATCTAAGACGCCGGATCGCCCGCAATGAACCGATTTTTGACCGGCCGCTGGCGGAGTTGATGACACCATCCCCGCAACATGCCCATCCCCATGCGCCGGCTTTCGACGCCCTCAACATCATGGAGCAGAACGAAATCACCGTGTTGCCGATCGTGGATGAAGATCAATGCATCCAGGGGATCCTTCACCTTCACGACATTCTCGGAAAAGGCGAATTCAAATTCAACGGGCTTGCCTCTCAAACCATGCCACCGGCCCGGCCAAGGGCCGGCGAGGAGGGCGCATGAACAGCGATTTCACCGAAACCTGTATTCAGACCCTGGGTGAGGCCAAAATTCCGTCGCCCATGCTGGCTGAAGAGCATGGCGGGGTCCATCACCTGTTTGTCGATGATGACGACCGGGTGGTGATCCATACCAATTGGAAGCGCATGGAAAAGCTGATCGCCGAGGGCGTCACACCACCGGCTTTCGAATTGGCCGGACCGCGCCGACGAGTCTATTTTGACGCATCCAAACTCAGGAGTGCCATTGCCACCTGCGGTGGTCTGTGCCCGGGTCTCAACGATATCATCCGGGCCATCGTCCTTGAATTGCATTATCGTTACGGCGTCAATACCATCTACGGCGTCCGTCATGGTCTGGAAGGCTTCGTTCCCGAATTTAACCACGATTTTCTGGATCTGACACCCGCCCGGGTAACACGGATCATGGATATGGGAGGCTCCATCCTCGGATCCTCGCGGGGGGCGCAGGATATCGAACAAATCGTAGACTGTCTGGAAGTCAACCATATCGGACTATTGTTCATGGTCGGCGGGGACGGAACCCTCATGGCTGCATCAAAAATTGCGCAGGCCATTTCCCGGAGAGGCTTGAAGATCAGTGTGGTGGGGATCCCCAAAACCATCGACAACGACATCCACCTGGTATCCCGATCCTTCGGCTTCGATACGGCGGTGGACGTCTCCCGCATGGCGATCCAGGGTGCACACAATGAGGCCACCGCCTACCCCAACGGTGTGGGGCTGATCAAACTCATGGGGCGCCATTCCGGCTTCATAGCGGCCACGGCGGCGTTGGCTCAGCAGGATGCCAACTTTGTGTTGATTCCGGAAGTCGATTTCGATCTGGACGGTCCCAAGGGATTGATGGCAGCCTTAGAAGCCCGGCTTGCCGATCGAGGGCACGCAGTTATCGTGGCCGCCGAAGGTGCCGGTCAGAAATTCTTCGAGCACATGGAAGAGCGCCGGGATGCATCCGGCAACATCCGTTTGAACGATATCGGGCTTTTTTTAAAAGACGCCATCAAACGACACTTTGCCGAAAAAAAAATCCCCTTGAATATCAAATACATCGATCCCAGCTACATGATTCGCAGCCTGCCGGCCAATGCCAACGACAGCGTTTTTTGCGGTTTCTTGGGCCGCGATGCGGTCCACGCCGGAATGGCGGGAAAAACGAATCTGGTTATCGGACACTGGAACAATCGTTTTGTCCACCTGCCCATGGAGGCCACGGCCGGGCGCCGAAAGCGGGTCAGACCCAACGGCAAGTTGTGGACGACGGTTCTCGAATCCACCGGTCAGCCGCCCTTGACCAACGATCCTGTCTGATACCGGCTCCGTGGGCAACGGCCAGCCAGTTGGGCCATGGCTCAGTCTTCATACATATCCGCTGGTCCGGTCGGTGGACACTCAAAAATGAGAAATAGTCTTTACTGCGTTGTTATATCGGGTTGCGCCGAGTCTCCCTGCGGGGCCTGAACGAAGCGTCCCTGTTTGACGCGCAGGATGGCCAATTGTTTGCGAGCCTCTCCATTCGGGTTGAATCCGGTTTGCCCGGACACGCCCTCGAATCCATCGAGTTGCAGCAAGGCCTGTTTCAGGTCACGCCGCGAGTTTGTTGCCGTCCGCCGCATGGTTTGAAACAGAATCCAGGCGCTATCGTATGCAGCCGCTTCAATGACACCCGGGGTACGCTGGTATACCAACTGAAACGTGTCCACAAATTGTTTGACCCGCTCGGATGGGCTGCCGGCAAAAAAACCGTCCGTAACCAGCGTTTCCTTCATATACGCGCCGGACATATCCAGTAACACCTTGGAATTCCACAGATTCGTTCCCAGTAAATAGACGTCCCGAATGTCATAATAGGCCAGTTGCGGGATAATCAGGCCTGCTTTTTTGGGAGCATCGGGGATGAAAACCGCATCGAAATCGACAATCGGATGCCATCGCTCTTCACGGTTGAATGATCGTCGCACAATGGCGTCCATGGTCTGACGATTGAAAGGAAGGCCGCTGAGACGTTCGAGCGGATCGGCGATCAGTATATGGGCACGCAGGCCGTCATTGATGATGCCGGCGTGCAGAGGAGGGATCGGGTGGAAAATGGTATCTCTCGCCAGATCCGGCGGCGGATCGTAGAATATCCCGGCCAATTTCTTGATGGGCCGGGCAAAATCCGCGTCTTGTGGATCATAGGTCTCTGCAGCGTTGACAACACCACCTTTTTCGATAACCTGATCCCAAAATAGATTCATATAGCCTTTACCATAGGGTTCATCCGGATACAGGATGGCAAATCGACGAACACCGAGTTCCTTTACCGCGTATGAAACCAATGCATCCACCTGCATGCGGGGCGTAATGAAGTTGCGGAACACATAATCTCCCAGATCCGGTATACCGGCACGCTGCGTAAAAACGAGTATGGGAATCCCGTCTGCCTGGGCTCGCCTGGCAGCGGCCGGGGAGGCCGCCATGGGGCCGAGAATGGCTCCGACCTGCCGCCGATTCAGTTCATCCACGGCTTCAATGGCAGCGTCATGATCGGACCGGGAGTCTTTGACCATAATGGTAAAAGGTATCCCCTCACTGGCCTTTTCGATCTGACTCAACGCCAGTTCGATGCCATCCAGGGCCCGTTTTCCGAAAAGGGCATAAGGCCCGGATAAGGGCAGAATGCATCCGACGGTGAACGGTACGAAACGTGCGCGTTCGTCCAGCGACGAAAGCATGTCGGTGGCATCCTGATATGCCGGATGCGTGGGAAAACGTTCCACAAAGGCGGTGAGAACATCATGCGCCTGGTCATATTCTTCATCCATGATGTTTGCCATGCCCAATCGGTAGAGAAGCAACCCCTGCAACTCCTTATCGGTCACCTCGGCAATCAATTGCCGGATATCATCCTTTTCCAACCGTTCGATGGACCGCTTCATTGAAGACCATACATCATCCCGCGCTTCGTCCGGAGTACTGTTCCATACACGATAATAATACCTGGCCGCGTTTAGCCGATCTTCCAAGGCCGTATAAGCATCTCCAACAGTCCTTAATATCTGCATGCGCGCCGGTTCCGAATCCATGCTGTCGATAAAGGCTGTCCCTTTTTCGATGGTCTCTGCGTAGCGTTGTGTCGCATATAGAATATCAACGACAGCCAGCATGGCATCAAATGCCCGGTTACCCTGTGGGAATTCCCGCGTGATGCGGGAAAATACGGCGATGGCGTTATCGGGCTGGCCGGTCAGTTCAAATATTTTCCCGATTTTGAACAGGGCGTCATCCGCCAGCGGGGTTTCATAATTCTTTTGTAAAAATGCGTTGTAGCCATCCAGGGCAGCGCTGTATTGCGCCGCTTCGAAGGCCTTTTCGGCATCCTGGAATATCGATGTTTCGGACAGATCGAACGAGGGAATCGGTCCGCTAACCGGTCCCGGTGCCGGCACACATCCCGTAATCAACGTCAAAACCAGAACGATTCCTGCTCGAACGATGGTTTTCATGAAGGTATCCTTGTATCGTCCCTTTGCGAATGACTTGCCCAAAACAAACACCGACGAAGCGCTGGCAGTGCCGGTCGGTAACCAATCTACACGAGCTGGTGGCATTGTCAAACACTTGTTGAACGCCATGTAGATGCTTGACATCGTCTCGACATCAATATTATTATACCCATTCAAATGGTTAGCACCAGTGCCGATCCTAAACCGTTTCACAATCAATCGATATCAAAAGGCCGCATCCATGAAAAAACCATTACTCGCAGGTCTGTTAATCACAACCTTGATCTTGGCGATGCCGGCAGACGCCGAAATCTACAAGTACATCGACGAAAATGGACAAAAAAGGTGGACAGATGACTTGGGCCAAGTGCCCAAGGACCAACGTTCCGGCGTCGAACACTTCGAAAGCGCAAAGGAAACACCTGCGACGTCAAGTACCGGGGATACGAATGTAAACAAGCAGGAGCAACATCCGAAACAAACCGCATCCGATGAATCGACAACACCCGACCGAGCCGTATTGGAAAGAGAGAAAGCGGATCTGGACGCCCAGTTCAAAGCGTTGATGCAGGAACGGGCTGAAATTGAAGCGACCCAATCGCAGGATATTTCAAGGGAGGATCGGGAGGCACTGAAAAGCCGGATTAGCGCCTATAACCAAAAGACCGAACAATATGAGATCAGACTGGGCCGGTTTAACAGCCAGGTCGAAAAATACAACCAGCAAATCAATGCAGCCAAAGCGGAAAAAAAAGAAAAAGAGTAACCCGACAATCGACAAATGACTTATAATTGGGTCATGTCGATTGAACGGGATGCCCCATGGACATCGGCATTTCCACCATCATCACCGCACCCATAGTGCCTGAGCACCCTGCATATCTGCATAAGGAGGAACGCATGACAGCATCAGCCAGTGACTTTGCCAAAGCCGTTTCAGTTGGCCGCCCACCGAATATTCAAAAGCTCTTTCCCAACTCCAAGGCCCTGCTGGTCAGCGGCAAGTTCATCGATTTGGCGATGATTGAAAAAGGGAACGCCATCTGCATGGCGGCCAACGGTAGAAATGCATTCGTTATTCGTGGCGCACTGAAAGCCGCTCAACGGGCCAATTCCGCCCTGATCATCGAGATTGCCAGGTCCGAGGGAGGGGCCAACGCCTATTGTGCAGTCAATTACTGGAATATGGCGAGGATCGTAGACGCTGCCTGTAACGAATTGGGAATCACCATTCCGGTGGCACTGCATGCCGATCATTACGGTATTAAAAGCCAGGAAGACATTCCCGGCGCCAAAATCGAAATTCCAACCTTGTTCGAGGCCGGCATCACATCCATTGCCATTGATGCATCGCATATGCCGGACGACCAGAATCTACTGGCCAATGTTGAACTGAAACCGCTGGTTCCCGACTGGTCCGGTTTAGAGACGGAAATTGGCGAGATCAAGGGGAAGCTGGGTTTGTCCACTGAAGATGAAGCCCTGTTCCTGATCCAGGGATTGAACGCCCACGGCATCTTTCCCAACTGGATCGCCTTGAACAATGGAAGCGTCCATGGCATCGAAGCCAGTGGTCAGGGGATCCAGGTGGACCTGACCCACCAAATTCACACCGCACTGGCGGATTACAACATATCGGGTGCTCAGCACGGTACATCCGGCAACAGCTCCAAGCGACTTCAGGAAATCGCCAACCGAACCAACACCACCAAAGCCAATGTGGCCACCGCCCTGCAGATGATTTCTTGGGGACTGGAAGTGAACGATAACGGCAATGCCGCTTTGGACAAAAACGGGAAATTCATCAAAGTCAAAGATCAGGGGGTCACCGATACCATGTGGGAAGCGATGGTGGCTTATGCTGATCAGCAGGGATGGAAAGGCGGAAATTTCAAAAAACTCAATCTTCCATTTGAAAATAAGCTGTTGGGGCAACCGCGAAACATTCGCGCCAGGATGGAAGATCGGGTGGAGGCATTCGTGTACAATATGCTCACGAATGTATTCAATGCCGCTGATACAGCCGATCTGACCATCGAAACGATCTTGGAGAGCGGTGGATACGACCCCGGTCCCAAGGCCCGCCAGATTGAATCACCGGATGACTGGACCCGTGAAAAAATAATCCAGCGTGCTGCCTTGATAGAGAGCGATAAAGGGCCTGAAGGAAATTTTGACGACTGAAAAACATCATAAGCGTTCACAGGGAACCGGCTCCGCTTTTTTATCAAGCGTTTGAAGTATCGTTAAATCGCCTACCAAAACCATATCGGCGCCAACACTCAACAACCCAAATATCAAACGACCAATACCGAATCGTTTGATATTTGGGTTGTTGACGATTGGGGTTTTCTTTTCAAAAACCATCTCCCATACAAATCCTTCAAAGGTTTTCATTTTTTCCTTAAGGTTTCTTGTTGACCGGCCGATATGGTTATCGGCGGTATATAGATGCAGATACAAAGTTACCAGATCCATAATGTATTGGACTTCTACATTATTATCGGAGGTACCCAGATGCAGATACAAAGTTACCAGATCCATAATGTATTGGACTTCTACCGCAAGCAATTGAGCCAGGGAAAACTGGAGCGGCCGATTCAGACCGGCGGGGGCGACACGGCCAAAGATTCCGTATACATATCGCCGGAAGGAAAAAGTCAGGCGATCATGGAAAAGGTGACTGACAGCGTTTTGAAGAAAATAACCAATGTCAAACCGGAAAGCGTACCCGGCGATGGAACGCTCCAATCGCCTCTACCCAACGGTGGCGGTGCCAACTCGGCACGGTATGATAACCGGTTCGTTTTCAAGACCATCGCCGGAAACAACCAGCTGGAAACCCGGTCCATTGCCGTCGACGACTCACAGATGCTGGTGCGTAGACTGCACAGATGCTGGTGCGTAGACTGGATGAACAGGCAAAAGGGGCATTCAGCCGCAGAACGGAGTAACCAACAACACAGACCGGCCGACACCTGGTACGCTGAAAGGACGATTTACCGGCGACGGCAATCACGTTTGTAGAACACAAAGGGGGAATTGCCATGTTAGATAAAATTGGCGAATCTGCCGTCAGAATGACGGCACGTACGGACAGCAACCTGACTGTGGGAAACAAGGATATCGCGCTCCAAGAGGTCGAAAAGGCCGTCGCGGAGCGTCCCATCGAAGAATCTCAAGAAATTACCAAACCGGATACCGAAGAGGAAAAAAGATCCGGAAGTTACGACATGGATGACGGCGGCGTCTATTTTGAAAAATATGACAATAAAGGAAATGTCATCTATAGAGTGCCACCGGAGCAAAAACCCATAGACGAAATCGTATAGTTTTCATTTTTGGTTCCTCGCTGTTTTATGTGGGCAGGCAGTTGGTTGACTTGCCCCATTAGTGCCTTACACCTCAGTCTCTGTCAAAAAAAACAAGAAAATGGGGGTATATGGTTTACGGGTTTCCTGCCTCAACACTCAGTCCTCAGCACCCAGCACTTAGCACTCCGTCCTCTGTGGGTTGCGGGTTTCCCGCCTTAGGTATCACCGTGTTTCGCTGATTTTCGGCAATGCTCCCGAGGGCGTGACGGGCTTGCATGAGCTGTTGACAAACGC
>PDWJ01000684.1_pt1 | contig 47708 bp, 42 predicted proteins | sample 1430881 | NCBI WGS metagenome assembly PDWJ01 (sample SAMN01162460, study PRJNA174530) | Oral metagenome, whole genome shotgun sequencing project. | biome: Marine environment; feature: Marine mammal; material: Swab sample of the gingival sulcus; isolation source: swab sample of gingival sulcus...
AACAGTGCGCAAACATGGACATAATGTGATCGATGCCATGTATGATGCTTTTACAGGTCAGCCGTTCATACCCTCTGGGGAAACGGCTTAGTAGTTACACCTCATGTGGCTATTAACCGACCAAGAAACCCTATGGATTCAGCCACCAATCAAGCGACTACCCGGTCTACCTATGCCTTTCGGTTTTTAGCCATTTTCGCCGTAGGCTTGCCTGCCGGCACGCTTTGCAGTGCTTTTTTCCACAACCATGTCAGTTCAACAAGGCAATTTTTGCATCTATCTTGTTGTCTTAAGCAAGCATAACCACTTACGCAATACCAAAATATTATGGAGTCAAAATGAGTGCCACAACCCGATACAGTCTTGTACTATCGCTAAGTCTTTTAGCGGGTGTTGCACCAATAGCAATCGACGCGACCCAGGCCGACGAACAAAAGCTGGCAAAAAGCAAGCTACCGCTAAAGGAGCTTCGCTCCTTCGCAGGTGTACTTGATGCTGTCAAACAAGATTATGTCGAACCGATTCAGGATAAAAAATTACTGGAAAATGCTATTCGCGGCATGTTGAGTAACCTTGATCCGCACTCTGCCTATCTGGATAGTGAAGCATTTCGGGATCTACAGGTTGGCACATCCGGTCAGTTTGGTGGCCTAGGGATTGAGGTCAGCGCCGAAGATGGCTTTATCAAAGTCATTGCCCCCATTGATGACACACCGGCACAGCGCGCCGGTATTCGCGCAGGTGACCTCATCATCCGGCTCAATGATACCTCGCTCAAAGGCATACCGCTTTCGGATGCCATTGATAAAATGCGTGGCAAACCCGGAACGTCAATCACTCTGACGATTATCAGGGAAGGCGCAAAAAAACCCTTAAAGATTAAATTAACCCGCGAGATCGTTCAGATTCAAAGCGTCAAGAGCCGCCTGTTGGCGCCTGGTTTTGGTTACATGCGTATCACCCAATTTCAGTCCAGAACGGCGCAAAACCTTCAAAAAGCCATGCAAAACCTGGAGATGGAGAACAAAAAACCGCTCAAAGGCTTGATTCTGGATTTACGTAATAATCCAGGCGGCGTGCTCAATGGCGCGGTCGATGTTGCCGATGATTTCCTGGAGAAGGGAGCTATTGTCCAAACCAAGGGTCGTGATAATGACTCCGAGCAAATGTATAAAGCGACACCAGGCGACCTGCTTAACGGCGCTCCCATGGTGGTACTGGTCAATGGTGGCTCGGCTTCCGCTTCGGAGATCGTGGCTGGCGCATTGCAAGATCACCAGCGTGCACTCGTAATCGGTGAACGCACATTCGGCAAGGGATCGGTACAAACCATTCTGCCAATCGGTGATGGTACAGCCGTCAAGCTGACGACAGCCCGTTATTACACACCAAATGGCCATTCCATTCAGGCAAAGGGGATCGAACCTGACATTTTGCTTAAACCACTCAAAATAGCTTCCAGTGAAGATAAAAATTCCGGCCTCATCAAGGAAGCTGATCTGTCAGGCCACTTGCAAAACGATCACGATAATACAGATGACAAGGCGTCTGATGATACAGCAACATCAGACATAGACACAGCATCAAACACTGCCCAAAATCTGTTGGCGCAAGATGATTACCAATTATATGAGGCACTTAATCTACTCAAAGGCATGACCTTGCTACGCGCCCGTAGTTATAAATAAACGCTAATACTGTCAACGTTCAGAGAGGAACTATTGCCATGGCTACTGTCCTTGTCCCGATTGCTCAAGGCTGTGAAGAGCTGGAAGCAGTGACCATTATTGACGTGTTGCGTCGCGCTAATATTACTGTCGTTGTTGCCGGGCTGGAAGCAGGCGCAGTCACGGCCTCACGTGGTGTCGTACTTATGCCGGACACTACACTGGATGCGGTACTGGATCAGGACTTTGATCTTGTCGTGCTACCCGGCGGGCTTGGCGGTGCACAACGGCTGGAAGCAGATCAGCGGATCACAACACTATTACGGCAGATGACGGAAAAAGGGCGCTATGTTGCCGCGATTTGTGCCGCACCAAAAGTACTAGCCCGTGCTGGATTACTGAATGGGCGAGAAGCAACCGCCTATCCTGGTGTGCTTGATGGTGAAGCCAGCATCCAGCCAAGCAGTGCCGCCATCGTGCGTGATGGCACATTCATTACCTCGCGTGGTCCAGGCACTGCCATGGATTTTGCGTTGACACTGATAGAAATCCTATGTGACCGCCAGACTCGTGACACTGTAGAAGGCACACTACAACGCCCATAATCCCAACTTCAAGAAAAAACATACTGTTTAAACCATCCAGCCGGCAGGCTTGGCCCAGGCCGACTTATCGGCCTATCAGATGGATCACAATTCACGATAAAGCCTCATCCCAGTAATCGTAAAAATTGAACCAGTTATAGGGCGAAAGACGCGTATAGTGCTCTAGGCGGCTCGCATAGCGCTGCACCCAAACAGCGAGTTGCTTTTCTCGGCCGCGTCGATCCAGAACAGGCTGCTCACTGAGCAATTCAAAATGCACCTCATAACGATTACCCCCCTGATAAAGGCCAAAAAACAGGATCACCGGACAGCGATTTAATGTTGCCAATAATAGCGGCCCTGTTGGAAAAGCAACGTCCCGATCAAAAAAACGGCAGCATACGACTTTATTATCCTGCAACACGCGATCACCCAGGGCACCAATCATATAGCCTTGTGCAACGCTCTCTTGCACTTTAAGCAACGTTTCTGGATTCCCGATAGGGATAATGGTTTGCGCTAATGCTGGATTCAGCATCGCCAATAGCTGGCTTAGCAGGCGGTTATGCTTGATATTCATTAGTATCCGGATCGGAAGCTGTCGCAGATTTTCACCAATTGCCCGCAACACCTCAAAGCTACCCAAATGTGAACCCAGCAAAATACATCCCTGACCTGAACGAACTTGATCCAAAATTAACTGACCGCCGAAAATTTCAATATTGAACGGCTCCAGCCGTCCGGCAAGAAAAAAAACCCGGTCAAGTATCGTGGCAGCGAAAGTATGAATATGACGAAATTGATCGCGCCAACACGGTTTACGATTGAGCACCCGACGCAAATAGCGATAAGAACCACGCCGCGCCTCAGTAGCCGTTAACAAAAAGTACAGCGCAATCGGATACAGCAACAAACGGCTAACAGGTCGACCCAGATGAAGCGCAATCCAGATCATCAGCCGTACAACCCAGGCACTCCCACGTTCTGGTAACTGCGTCCATTGTGGGCTCATGCTCAATAAACCCGCCGCGTGGTGTGCTTTAAATCAATGAATACGGTGCTGTTCAATATGTTGACTCAGTGCACGTAACGAAGTAAAAACTCGCCGATTTTCATTATCCTCAGAACGGAGCTTCACACCATAAGCCTTTGATATAGCCAATGCCAACTCAAGCGCATCAATCGAGTCCAAACCCAGCCCCTCACCGAACAGCGGCTCATCGGGAGCAATGTCTTCCGGTCGGATTTCCTCCAGGTGCAACGTCTCTACCAGCAGCCGCGCTACTTCCAGTTCGAACGGCGAGAGTGTGTCCATTAAATAACCTCATTTGTAAAAAAATATGAATCTACAATAACGCTATCAGGGTTTCTGAATTTCGACATAAACTATATCATGGCTTGTAGTAAAAGCCCGTAATTGCCTATTTCTGTGGCAGATCGACGCGGAACCCGGACATTGAAGCAACACCAACAAACAGCATCACCGACACCCACGACAGCGGATCACCTCGCTTCCACAGGATTTGACACGATCCCCTTTACAGTGACGTATTACGATGATCAACATATCGAACAGCTACTCGGTGATGATCGCTTATTGGCGCTTATCCGGTTTCACACATTACCTGTCACCCCATCTGATCCACGTATCTTTACAATCCCGTTACAACCCATGGATGGCAATACCGCGATAGAAGTCTGGCGGAGTACACAACCTGTAAAGACCGGCGTGATCAATGGCGTGCATTACGCCGAGAACAAGGATATTCTGCTTTTGCACACTCAATACGATGAGTTTGCACCCGATGCGCTGCAGCCCTTGGCTGCCGCGGCATATCGGCAACTTTTTACCGTTGCTCGCGCAAGAGGTTATCCGCATTTTCTGCGGATCTGGAACTTTCTTCCCAATATTAATGAGCAACATAATGGCCTGGAACGCTATCAGGCGTTTTGTGCAGGTCGCCATCAGGCTTTAGTCGCCGAACTTGCTGAGTTTGAAAATCATCTGCCAGCCGCCAGCGGGCTTGGCACACATCAGCCGGGCTTACATCTTCTGGCACTGGCGAGCAAGACTATTGGCATTCAGATCGAAAACCCTCGCCAAACCAGTGCCTTTCATTATCCACGACAGTATGGCTTTCGCAGCCCTTCATTTTCGCGCGCTATTTTGAAAACCTGGAAAAATGAGCAGCAACACCTTTACATTTCTGGCACTGCCAGCATCGTTGGCCACGCCAGTCAACACCCTGAAACGATGGCGCAACTGGATGAAACCCTGCTTAATCTTGAGGCACTGCTTAATCAGGCGCAATGCTCATCGTCAAAGCCCTTGCGGATGGCACTGCTGAGAATTTACTGTCGAATGCCACTCAACCCAGCCCCGCTACGACTTCGCATAGCACAAGCATTTGATACCGATGTACCGATGATATTTCTACATGCGGATATCTGTCGTCGTGAATTGCTGATCGAAATCGAAGGCCTGGCGGTTACTGTTCTATGAACCACCTGTCAGGAAACCGGTTTCCGTGAAATCAGATCCCCCCTTAAAACCCCATCCAGTACTGCCAAAATACTACCCCGATCTGGCACAACGCCCTGCCTTTGTGCAGGGGCTATTTGACCGTACCGCCCGGTACTATGATCACATTAATCGCCTGTTGTCGTTCGGTTCAGGGAGTTGGTATCGCCGCCGAGCGCTATCCCGTGCTGGATTATGTCCCGGCATGACTGTCCTGGATGTTGCCATTGGTACTGGCTTGGTGGCACGGCAAGCGATAGCTATTACTGGCGACCCACAATCGGTCGTCGGCCTGGATGTCAGCGTAGGCATGTTGGAAGAAGTGCGCCAGCAACTGGGTTTGCCTGTGCTTATTCAAGGACTAATGGAGCAATTACCACTGGCGAATGCCAGCTTTGATTTTATCAGCATGGGCTATGCACTGCGGCATGTCACTGATCTCAAAGTCACTTTTAGTGAATTTCATCGGGTATTACGACCGAAAGGAACCCTGCTGATCCTTGAGATAGCCCGCCCTCGACACCCCCTGAAACGCGCCATACTCAAATTCTATTTAGGGCAATTGATTCCATTGCTGGGACGCTTGACGACAGGCAAACCGGACATGCAAACCTTGATGAATTATTACTGGGACACCATCGAAAACTGTGTTCCACCTGAAACAATCATTGACGCACTCCACAAGGCTGGCTTCACCGAAGCAGGCTGCCATGTAGAATTTGATCTGTTCCGTGCCTATCTTGGTCGCAAGGATTAAATGATATTGCTTCTCGGCAAACTGTATTGCTATCGCACCATGCCTGGAAAATCGCTGATCCTGAAAAATTCTTATCGTAAAAATAATGGTGATGGCACTTGAATTGCCTATCAACGCACTTCGGCCACCATCATCGCCACCCTCAATGCCTTCGCCGCTCGAACCGCTCGCACTGGAAAGCGCTGTTTGATCGTCCTTAATGCCCCCATTCACACCAGCCAGGCGTTTCAGACACGCTCCTGGACGGGCCATTGAACTTTTTTAAACTGTCTATATCTCAAGGAGTAGGCGTAAGCCCTTACGCCTGTCCGCTTCCCTCCCTAAGCGGGCTATGTCCGGTTCATTAAGACCAGACAACCTTGAATTGTCCCGGCTCCACGCCCCCTACGTAGCCGGGGCTTTTTTTGCCTGTACCCTTGATGATCGCGTGAACACCCCCATCTCATGAGTTGTATTTGTGAAATTCCGCGTAACAATCCGAGGGGTAAGTATGGAATCATTGCATGGCACCACAGTGCTGGCAGTTCGTCGCAACAACCGTGTCGTCATCGGCAGTGACGGTCAGGTGACACTGGGCAATACGGTAATGAAAGGTAACGCCCGTAAGGTACGGCGACTCTATCAAGGCAAAGTAATCGCTGGATTCGCAGGTGGCACTGCCGATGCCTTTACCTTGTTTGAACGCTTTGAAGGGAAACTGGAACAGCATGGCGGCAATCTGATGCGCTCTGCGGTAGAACTCGCCAAAGACTGGCGCACTGACCGCCTGCTACGACGTTTAGAGGCACTACTGATTGTCGCTGACCTGGACACAACACTGATTTTGTCTGGTAATGGTGATGTGATCGAGCCAGGGCATCAACTGGCCGCTATTGGCTCAGGCGGTGGTTATGCACAGGCAGCCGCGCAGGCGCTGCTAGAGCACTCCGAACTGGATGCACGGCATATCGTTGAGCAAGGCTTGAAAATTGCTGCCGGTATCTGCATATACACTAACGAGAATTTGACCCTTGAGGAATTGGCAGGCACATGAGCCCGCATTGCAAGCCGGTAAACTTGCCCCCTCGTTTCGCCCCACCTGTAGATGGTAGCCCTGCATGTCAGACATGACCCCCCGAGAAATTGCCCAGGAACTGGATAAACATATCATTGGCCAAGACGCTGCCAAACGCGCTGTGGCCATTGCTCTACGCAATCGCTGGCGGCGAATGCGGGTAGAGCCAGAACTACGCAACGAAATTACGCCAAAAAATATTTTGATGATCGGCCCGACCGGTGTAGGTAAAACCGAGATTGCCCGCCGGCTGGCACGGCTGGCCAATGCCCCTTTCATCAAGGTTGAAGCGACCAAATTCACCGAAGTCGGCTATGTAGGCCGCGATGTGGAATCAATCATCCGTGACCTGATGGATATGGCTGTGAAAATGGTACGCGAAGAAGCCATGAGCAAGGTACGTCATCACGCCGAAGAAGCGGCACAGGAACGGGTGCTGGATGTCCTGCTGCCCCAACCTCGCAATGTCGGCTTTGCTAACGAACCGCCTCAGCCAGATCATTGCAGTACCCGACAGAAAATGCGTGAACGCCTGTTAAAAGGCGATCTTGATGAACGGGAAATCGAAATCGAAGTGTCAGTTCGCCCGGTTGGTGTGGAAATTATGGCTCCCCCCGGCATGGAGGAAATGACCAGCCAGCTGCAAGGTCTGTTTCAAAATCTGACCAGTGATCGCACCCGTACCCGTAAACTCAAGGTCAGGGATGCCAGCAAGCTGCTTCAGGAAGAAGAAGCCGCCAAGATGATCAATGAGGAAGAACTTAAACTTGAAGCGCTGGCGATGGTTGAACAAAATGGTATTGTGTTTATCGACGAGCTTGATAAAGTGGCCAAACGCAGTGAATATGGAGGCCCTGATGTCTCGCGTGAAGGGGTACAACGTGACTTATTACCTTTGGTCGAAGGCTGCACCATCTCGACCAAGTACGGCATGATTCGCACCGATCATATTCTGTTCATCGCATCGGGCGCATTTCATCTGGCCAAACCGTCCGACCTGATTCCCGAATTACAGGGACGTCTGCCCATTCGCGTAGAATTAGGTGCGCTTAGCACAGCGGATTTTGTGCGGATTCTCACCGAGCCGGACGCTTCGCTGACCGAGCAATATACAGCGCTGCTTGCGACGGAAGACCTGAAGCTGACATTTACCGACGATGGGGTACAGCGTATCGCCGAAGTCGCCTGTCAGGTCAATGAGCAAGCTGAAAATATTGGTGCCCGCCGCCTGCATACCGTGATGGAGCGGCTGTGTGAAGTCATTTCCTTTGAGGCGCCTGACCGTTCCGGTGAAACGATTACCGTAGATTATGCCTATGTGGATAGCCACTTAGGTGAGCTGATCAAAGATGAAGATCTAACCCGTTACATTTTGTAAGGCTGGCTTATGGATATTCACCCCACCGAGCTCAAGTTACACCAGGCATCACGAATTCTGGAGGTGGCTTTTGAGGATGGCAAGCGCTTCAAGCTACCTTGTGAATACTTGCGTGTTTTCTCGCCATCTGCTGAAGTGCGCGGCCACAGCCCCAGCCAGGCTGTACTGGTAACGGGTAAGGAGCAGGTCAACATTACCGAAATTGAACCGGTTGGCAACTACGCGGTGCGGCTGGTATTTGACGATGGCCACTCAACCGGCCTCTATTCCTGGGATGTCCTGCACACCCTGGGCAGCCATCAGGAAAAAAACTGGCAGGATTACCTACATCGCCTGAGTAAGGCTGGCTATCAGCGGCAGGCCTGATGCCCCATCCACCTGAAGGTATCTGTACGTATGGAACAATCTGAAACCACCCACTTTGGCTACCAAACCGTCAATACTGGTGAAAAGGCCAACAAGGTCGCCGAAGTATTCGACTCTGTTGCCAAAAAATACGACTTGATGAATGATCTGATGTCACTGGGCGCACACCGTTTGTGGAAACGATTCGCTGTCAACGCCAGTGGCATCCGCAGTGGTCATCATGTCCTCGATCTGGCAGGCGGCACTGGTGACCTGAGTAGCCGCCTATTGCCACTGGTAGGCTCCAGGGGATCCGTTGTGTTGGCCGACATTAATGCCAGCATGCTGGAAGAAGGTCGGCGCTGTCTGGTTGATAAAGGTGCAGTAGGCAATATCAGCTACGTACAGGCTGATGCCGAACAACTCCCTTTCGCTGACGGGACTTTTGATTGCGTGACTATCGGTTTCGGTTTGCGTAACGTCACCCACAAGGAACGGGCGCTGAACGCGATGTACCACGCACTCAAGCCGGGTGGACGGGTGATTATTCTGGAATTTTCGCAAGCAGCCATACCGGGTTTGAAATCGATTTATGACGCATATTCCTTCACAGTGTTGCCATTGTTAGGCAAACTGGTAGCCAATGATACTAACAGCTACCGTTATCTGGCCGAGTCAATTCGAATGCACCCTGATCAAGGCACTTTGCTGACCATGATGGAAACGGCCGGTTTCGAACACTGCCAATACTTTAGCCTCAGTGGTGGTATTGTTGCGGTGCATCGCGGCTACAAGTTCTGAAGCAGCTATGTATGTGTGAGCATCCGTGAACTGATCTTTGTCTGCCCACGAGGAATTTCCTGTGACATCAGCCCTAATCGCCACCGCAATGGAGACTGTACTCAATTGTTATCTGCGACTTGACCCTCAAGCCTTGTCGCGGCTGGCTGAGCTGGATGGTGCTGTCATTGCCATTGAGCCCGAAGGTTTGGATCTGACCCTGTTTCTGTTCCCCAACGCTCACGGCATCAAGATTACCGATACCCATGAGGGTGAGCCAACCGTATGGATACGCGGTACACCCGTGGCATTAGCACAACAGTGGCGCGGTGTTCCAGCGAGCGCTACCGATCTTACTGTGGAAGGTAATGCCACCATAGGATGGGAATTCCAGACAATCCTTACCCGGATTGATATTGACTGGGAGGAACTCCTGTCACAACTTATCGGTGATCCGGCCGCGTACCAACTTGGCCATCATTGGCGCCGCTTTCTTGGCTGGAGCGCACGCACGGGCGATATACTGCTGCATAACGGTGGCGAATACCTGCAACAAGAATTACGGGTTCTGCCACCCCGCTATATAGTCGAACGATTTCTGGGTGAAGTAGACAAGCTGCGAGAAGATACTGACCGCTTAACCGCTCGGATCAAGCGTTTGCAAGGACAGTTAGCACCCAACCATCCGGTCTGAGATGCAAAAACGGTATGTTTGGTCCTGCACAACTACTTCGCCTGCTGTATATTAATCGAGTTCTGGTTCGTCATGGCCTAGACGATATCATCCTTGCTACTCACCTGTTTCGCCCAATTGGCTTCCTGCGTCATCTTTTACCCTGGAGCTGGGTCAAGCGGCCGCTAGCCGAAGCACCGCGTGGTACACGTATCCGGCTGGCCCTGGAAGATCTGGGGCCGATTTTCGTCAAATTTGGCCAGATGTTGTCCACCCGCCGCGATTTGCTGCCGGACGATATCGCGCTGGAACTGGCAAAACTACAGGATCGGGTTCCTCCTTTCCCAAGTGACCAGGCGCGCACTATCGTCGAGAAAGCCTACGGTAAATCGCTGGAAGCTGTATTTACTGAATTCAGCGTACAACCTTTGGCCTCTGCTTCAATCGCTCAGGTACATACCGCTCGCTTGCTTAATGGCCGTGAAGTGGTCGTCAAGGTGTTACGGCCTGGTATCGAAAGCATAATCCGCCGTGATATGGAACTGCTATCGATCCTTGCGAATATGGCACAGCGCTATTGGAAGGAAGGTCGTCGCCTGCGCCCGATGGAAGTGGTCGCTGAATACAAAAAAACCATTCTTGACGAGCTTGACCTGGTGCGCGAAGCGGCCAATGCCAGCCAGTTACGGCGCAACTTCCAGGATTCACCGATTTTGTATGTACCGGAGATTTTCTGGGCAGAAACCCGCCATAACGTACTGGTAATGGAACGGGTTTATGGTTTAACCGTTGGTAATATCGATGAATTGCGACAACGTGGGGTGGATCTCAAAAAACTGTCTGAGCGGGGTGTCATCGTGTTCTTTACACAGGTTTTCCGCGATAGTTTCTTTCATGCCGATATGCACCCAGGTAATATTTTCATCAATGCCGAAGACCCCGATGATCCGCGTTACATTGCTGTGGACTTTGGTATTATTGGTACGCTCAGCCCCACCGATCAGCATTATCTTGCCGAGAATTTTCTAGCCTTTTTTCATCGTGATTATCGACGGGTAGCAGAACTGCATATTGAATCGGGCTGGGTGCCGCCAGAAACGCGCGTTGATGAATTTGAATCGGCTATCCGTACCGTATCAGAGCCGATTTTTGACCGGCCGCTGAAAGATATTTCTTTCGGTATGTTCCTGTTGACACTTTTTCAAACAGCACGCCGCTTTAACATGGAAGTTCAACCCCAACTGGTATTACTTCAAAAAACCTTACTCAATATTGAAGGGCTAGGGCGACAACTTAATCCTGAACTGGACTTATGGAAAACGGCCAAACCCTTTCTGGAAAACTGGATGCGTGATCGAGTCGGGCCATTATCGGTCATAAGACGCATCAAGTATTACCTGCCACGTTGGGCAGATCAAACCCCCGACTTACCCAATATGGCTTATAATCTGCTAAAGCAGGCCCATTCCGGTGAGCTCACTGTCCAGCTTCATAAAAAGGAAATCAAACGATTGCGGCAAGATTTGCAGCGTGCCAATCAGCGCAATTTTCATTCTATCATCGGTGCTGCGCTCATCATTACTGCCACGCTGATTCTTGGCTTTGATGCCCAACATCATATTGATTGGTGGCAAACACCTTTATTAAGCTGGCTATCAGGCGGAATCGGAATCGGTTTGGTGCTAAGCTCCTGGCTCAACGACAACTAGTCCTGGGCCTGCTGTGGAATCTATCGACAAAACCACACATTCCAGCCATGATGTAGCGGTATACCTCGGCGGTATCGGACTTTGCGGCCCCGGGCTATCTGATTGGAAAACAAGTTATCCGATCCTCACAGGCCAACAGCGCTATCAACCGGCCAGATTACCTCCCCTTGATCGGGTTGGATTGCCACGAAACGAAGCCCGCCGTGCAAGCTTAACGGTTCGATTAGCATTACATGTTGCTGCCGAGGCAATAACCCCTTCCAGGGTCGCCATTACCCAATGTCGCGCTGTCTTTGCCTGTTCTGGTGGCAACACCGCCGCATTGGATGCCATCTGTCAGGCCTTGATTCAACCCGACCGCCCGGTTTCGCCTAACCAGTTCAATAATTCGGTACACAATGCGCCGCTGGGTTATTGGCATATTGCTACCGGCTCGATGCAGCCGGCAAACAGTATCGGGGCTTACGACGCCTCTTTTGCGGCTGGGCTGCTAGATGCTTTCAGCCTAATCCATACCGAACAACAACCCGTGGTACTGGTTGCATTCGACACACCACCACCACGCTTATTACAACCGTTTCGATCCGTATCCATCGCATTTGCCGTGGCATTATTATTAACACCGCTGCCTTTATCTGCCGATACGTTCCGTTTGTCTGAATGCCGGCTTGACAATCGTGCGGCAGACACCCTGCCGGATACAAAACTGGAGCAATTAAGGCTAAGCAATCCGGCTGCACGCAGTCTGCCGCTGCTACAAAACATTGCGCGGAAACAACATGGCCGGATCAGCTTGCCCTACTTATCTGGCAAACGGTTTAACCTTCGAGTAGACCCTGTTGATTAACAAAGCACAGATCAAGCAGTTCATCCCGCACAGTGGCAGTATGTGCCTGCTGGATACCGTTATCCGCTGGGATATGGACACCATTCACTGCATGACTGATACGCACCGTAATCCAGCAAACCCTCTACGCTATCAAGGCCGGCTAGCGGCGCTGCATGCCTTTGAATACGGTGCCCAGGCAGCAGCCCTTCATGGAAGCCTATGTGCACAGCAACAAGAACAAACCGCACCACCAGGCTATCTGGCCGCATTGCATGATGCCCAATGGTTTGTCGCTGAACTGAGTGACATTGCCAGCGCGCTCGATGTGACTGCCCGCGCGGTACTATTCGACTCAGGCTACTGCATTTATCGCATTCAAGTCAGCACTGAAAACAGCGTACTGGCCAAAGCCCGTATTACCATCGCGCCACGACCACCCAACGGGCTTGACTCGTGAAACGCTGGCTATGGCTGCTGTTGCTCGCCCTTCTGCCGCTGACCGCATCAGCCACGGCCAAGGACACGGATGATGCACTCAATCAGGTCATGCAGGCATTGGCAAGCGTTCGGGTAGCAGAAGGCCGGTTTCGGGAAGAGAAAATCCTGTCCATACTTCAAAAGCCGTTGATTGCCACTGGACGATTGTACTACCGCGCCCCCGATTTTGTACGCAAACACACCTTGCACCCTCATCTGGAAAATGTCGAAGCCGATGGCCACTGGCTGACTATCGAAACACCCGATCATGGCCGACGGCATTTCGACCTGAATGGCTATCCACAATTGCGGGTGTTTGTCGAGGCATTACGGGGTTCCCTGGCCGGTGACCGGGTGGCGCTGGAACAGAGTTACCAACTGAAATTTCAAGGCACGCTGGCGGTTTGGACATTGCGTTTAATACCGCGCGACCGGCAAATTGCGGCCTACGTCACGACGATTACCTTAAAAGGCCAGCACAGCCGGATTCTAAGCGTGGACATCCTGGAAACCAACGGGGATCGCAGCCTGATGACGGTCACACCACATTGAGCACACCGCGCCCACACCGCCGGCTGGCGCCTGTCATCTGGCTGCTAGCGATGCTGGTTTGTGGCTGGATTATTGCCAGCACACCGGTTGCCACTGACCTGACTCTATTTATTCCACGCAATGACCCGGTGGCAGAGCTGTTGCTGGAACAGCTGCGTAGCGGCTCGACCACCCGGCTGATCCTGATTGGCTTATCCGGTGATTCCGAGAATGCCCGGGCCACGACCAGCCGCCAACTGGCGATAAGATTGCGAGAAAGTGCCTTATTTTCCAATGTCGCGAACGGGACAGAGACCTTACCCGAAACCGAATTACAAACACTGTTCACACATCGCTATCTGCTCAGCCCCGCCATCACCACTGACCATTTTTCTGCAGTACATCTACATCAGGCACTCCAGCAGCGACTACGGGAATTGCAGTCGCCGCTGGGATTGCTGCAAAAACGCTGGCTCGCTGCCGATCCCAGCGGCGAATTATTACGGTTAACTGACCTGTGGTCTGGCGGCGGCACCCGCCAGCCGCCAAAACGCCAAGGTGTCTGGTTCAGCCCCAACGGTCACTATGCGGTACTGTTCGCTGAAACCCATGCCTCTGGTTACGATCTGGCGGCACAGCGTATTGCCGTCAATACCATCCTGACGGCCTTTGCGACGGCCAGCGACACAAATGATGTGCAATTAGCGATGACTGGCACGGGCGTACTGGCAACCCTGGCTGAAAAACAGATTCGCACAGAAGCCAGCTTGCTTGGCGCATTGGCAATGATCGCGATGATCTTGATGCTACTGCTGGTTTATCGCTCAGCACGTACCCTCTGGCTGGGGGCGCTGCCGATGATCTCTGCCCTGGTTGTCGGTGCGGCGACCGTCGGTTTGCTGTTTGGCCAAATATACATGATTACCCTGGCCTTTAGCATGACCTTACTGGGCGAAACGCTTGATTATCCGACCTACCTGTTTAGCCATCGTCAAACCGATACGACCGTTACTGAAACCCTGCAGCAGATCTGGCCAACCCTGCGGCTGTGCGTCATCACCACATTGCTGGGCTGTCTGGCCATGATCGTGGGCGAATTTCCCGGGCTGAGCCAGTTAGGTGTCTTTACTGTGGCAGGCATCATTGCTGCTGTGCTAACAACCCGTTGGCTGCTACCTGCGCTAGTGACTGCGCACTGGACACCGCCTTACCCGGGCAATGTGGGTGACTGGGCCGAGCGTTTGTTGCAACCGCGTCCGAAATTGGCGCTGATTTTTGGATGTAGTGGCCTGATACTCCTGCCGGGCTTGCTGGTTAAAGCACCGACGATGTGGCAGGACAACCTGGCAGCACTCAGTCCTGTTCCTGACGACCTGCTGTCCCTGGATCGGGCATTACGCAGCGCATCGGGCGCACCGGAAGTTGGTCATCTTATAGCCATTCTTGCGCCCGATGCCGAAACCGTCCTGCGTCATAGCGAGGCCGTTGCTGCTTATCTGGACACGCAAAAAACCAACCGCGTACTGGATGAATATGATGGCGCCATGCGCTACCTCCCCAGTCAACACACCCAACGCCAGCATCAACAAATGCTACCGGACACCCGAACCCTGGTAGCGAACCTGAACACAGCCTTGCACGGCTTACCCTTCCAGCCCGATGTATTCCAGCCGTTTATCGTCGCCGTGGCGACTGCCCGCACCGCACCCCTGGTCACGCCGGACACGCTTGGTCATACACGGCTTGCCACACGTATCAATGCCTTACTCTTTCCCAACGAGCGTGGCTGGACAGCGCTATTACCACTCAGCGGTGTGCACGATCCCGACAGACTGGCTCAAGGATTACCCGACCACCCCAGCAGTCAAGTGCTTTATCTGAACTTACGCGCTGAAACCAACCGCCTGGTGGCTGGCTTTCGTGAAGCCATATTGATGAAATTAATTGGGGGTGGTGCGCTGATTATAGCGATCATCTGGATTGGGCTTCGCTGTTGGCGACGGGTTGCTGTATCGCTGCTACCGGTATTCTTGGGTCTGGTGGTGACGATTACAGTAGTACTAGCGCTTGATGAACGGCTGACCCTGTTTCATCTGGTTGCACTGTTGCTGGTTCTAGGGATTGGCGTTGATTACGGCTTGTTTTTCAGCCGACCCAACACCAGCCCGGCTCTACGCCGCCACGCGCTTCATGCACTACTGGTATGCTGTGCCTCGGCATTCACCGTGTTCGGCTTATTATCAACCTCTGACTTACCGGCGTTGCACGCTATCGGTCTCACGGTCAGCCTGGGGGTCGCAACCAGCTTCATCATGGCGCTGGTTATCGCACAACCACTGCTAAAATCAATAGATCAAACTCACAAGACCACACCCACCCATACCGGTTTATCGCCATGAACACGCCTGCCAATCCCACTACCCCACTCTCCCCTGCCGAGGAACGCCAGCGCCGCTGGCGACTGATCCTGGGTGGACATGCTGCCGATGGGATTGGTTGTAATCTAAGCGCTGCCGACAAAGGCGTGGATCAGTGCCTACAAAGCCTTTATGGTGGCGATGGCGAGCGCGGCGGCGACCTTAGCCATTCCAGCCCCAGGGTCGCTCGATGGCTCGATGATATTCGCACTTACTTCCCGACACCGATAGTCCGTGTATTGCAAAAGGATGCGCTGGATCGTTATGGCCTGGAGCGGATGCTGCTGGAGCCTGAAATGCTGGCAGCGGTCGAACCTGATGTCCATCTGGTGGCGACACTGTTGTCATTAAACCGTGTTATGCCGGAAAAGATCAAGGAGACCGCCCGGATGGTGATCCGTCGGGTGGTGACTGAACTGGAGCGCAAATTATCCAGCCCGTTGCGTCAGGCCATCACCGGCAGTCTCAACCGCAGCGCCCGTAACCGCCGCCCCCGCCATAACGAAATCGATTGGCATCGCACTATCCGCGCTAATTTGCGTCATTATCAAGCGGATTACCGCACCATCATTCCCGAAACCCGTACCGGTTTTGGTCGCCGTGCTATCGCATTACGCGACATCGTGCTTTGTGTTGATCAAAGTGGTTCGATGGCTGCTTCTGTCGTGTATGCCAGCATTATGGCTGCGGTAATGGCCTCTATTCGGGCAATTAAAACTTCACTGGTCGTCTTTGATACGGCTGTTGTCGATCTAACCGGCCAGCTGTCCGATCCGGTCGATGTGTTGTTTGGCACCCAACTGGGTGGAGGGACTGATATTCACCGCGCCCTGAGTTACTGCCAAACCCTCATTCATACGCCCAGCGACACGATTATGATTCTCATCACTGATCTGTATGAGGGCGGCAATCGTGAAAAGATGCTGAAACGTGTTGCCAGCCTGTCTGCATCGGGTGTTAACCTGATTGTACTGCTGGCGCTGTCAGACCAAGGTACGCCTTCCTACGATCATGGTATTGCTGGTGAGTTAGCGACAATGAATATCCCTGCCTTCGGGTGTACGCCTGATCAATTTCCCGACCTCATGGCAGCTGCCATTGAACGGCGCGACCTTGGGCAGTGGGCGGCAGCACAGGGCATCGTGACAGCAGGCGCTACCGGCCCACATCACCAGGCGACTGGGCATTGAGCATATAGTGCTTTGGCTGTAGCGTATAAATTCGGGTCTTTGCTATCAAGCGTTATCTGATGCGGTCAACATTTTTTCTATCTTGGCTGCCCAAATCAGCATTTCATCCTGTGTTAGCAATAAAATCTGCAAATTGTTGCGGTAATCCTGCCAAGAGTTTTCGACACACCCGCTCAATGTATCCAGATAATGACTCAATTGCCGTTCAGGGTTAACCCAGTCACTCGCTGCCCCTTCAAGCTGAAAACACGATGGGTAGTTAGTGATCGCCTTGCGTAGCGTGCTAAGGGCGCTTACCCCCAAAAGGCTGCCAATACGCAAAACGCACAAGCCGCTCAACACACTGGCTACATAATACTGTTTTAATGCCTTACTGTTTTTCATGATTGCGATCTCACAGCCACTTTTTGTGCATCGCACCATAAATAAACCAATACGTCAAGTGTGTATTGCCGGCGCAACCAGAAAACCTAAAAGCTAAACCGCTACAGGGGCTTTGATTGCCGGGTGTGATTGATAACCCACTATTTCAAAATCTTCGTAACGGTACTCAAACAAGGAAGCTGGCCGGTGGTGAATTACCAGGTCAGGTAATGGATAAGGCTTACGGTTCAATTGCAGATGCGCCTGTTCCAGGTGGTTTAAATACAAATGGCAGTCGCCACCTGTCCAGACAAGCTCGCCGAGTTGCAAATCCGTTTGCTGCGCGACCAGATGTGTTAGCAGGGCATAGCTGGCAATATTAAACGGCACACCTAAAAACAGATCGGCACTACGCTGATAGATATGGCACGATAGCTCGCCATTAGCGACATAAAATTGAAAAAGCACATGGCAAGGCAATAGTTGCATGCGCTCCAGCTCCCCGACATTCCATGCTGACACAACAATCCGGCGTGAATTCGGATCATGCCGCAGCAGCTCGATTGCATTGGCAAGCTGATCAATCTGTTGACCATGTGCAGCCTGCCAGGCGCGCCACTGCTTACCATAAATGGGCCCTAGATCACCATCAGCATCTGCCCACTCATCCCAAATGGTCACGCCTTGCTCATGCAGATAGCGCAGATGTGTATCACCTCGCAGAAACCATAACAACTCATGCACAACTGAACGTAAATGCACTTTTTTAGTGGTCACCAGCGGGAAACCGGTTCGCAAATCGAAACGTAACTGAGCACCAAACACACTCAACGTGCCTACACCGGTTCGGTCCGGTTTGCGAACCCCGGTATCGATAACCCGCTGCATCAGATCAAGATAAGCATCCACCCAAATAAACCCCGGCATATCCTCACAATTGCTTTGGTAATTCCACAATAAAGGTAGCACCCTTGCCTAATTTGCTTTCTACCCAGATACGCCCATGATGATGCTCAACAATTTTCTGGCTGATGGGTAAGCCCAAACCGGTACCTTTCGGTTTACCCACAAGGTCGTCATTCACTTGATGGAACTTATCAAAAATGAGTTTCTGTTGATCCGGCGCAATCCCCGAACCATTGTCAATCACTTCAATGCGCCAGCTATCTGCCAGTGACAATAGGCGAATGGTGACTTCTCCGGCTTCATCCGGGCTAAACTTCACGGCATTTGACAGCAAATTGATAATCACCTGGGTCAACCGGTCATAATCGCCACTAATCATGACCGATTGCTGGCCACCCAGATCCTGGTGCAGTACTATTGCCTTATCATGGAATAACTGGCTGGTAGAGTTGATAGCATCCTGCATCAAGGCGCACAGGTCAATCTCGTCAGTACCCCATTCAATCCGGCCTGAATCAATCTTGGCCATATCGAGCACCTGGTTAATCAGTCGCGTGAGCCGCTCACTTTCCTTCACAATAATGCCAAGGAATTTGTTACGCTGCTCGATATCCATATCGGAATTGATGAGCAGAATTTCTGAAAAAGCTCGAATTGACGTAAGCGGTGTACGCAATTCGTGCGTCACCGTGGAAATAAACTCGTCTTTCAGTTGATCCAGTTGCAACAAGCGATCATTGGCCTCACGCAAAGAAGCCGTTGCGGCTTCCAGCTCACGGGATTTCTGCTCCAGGCGACGGCTATATTCAATCACCTGCGTGCTTTCATCGAGAATGGTCATCACCTCCTCGATACTCAGCACTTCTCCCATCACAATGGATGACACCATGACCCGAGCCGATGCGGAACCAATGGCTCCAGCAAGCAGCCGCTCAGTGTAATGAATCAGTTGTGAATCAGCCTGTAATGGATAATCACCGTGCTCTTCCGCATAGCTGTCAAATGCTTCCCGGGCACGTTGTTGCCCTAAAAACCGTGACAACAAATCGTACAGGTCGGCGGTGTCTACCACACCACGCCATAACAGCGAATCACCATCATGGCGATCTCGCTTGAAAATATCGACAAACTGGCTACCTTGCACCTGCTCAATCGGATCAGGGCGACTCAACAGGGAACCAAACACCAGCCCGCCGACGTTGATTAACATGCTCCAGAATACTGAGTGCATGTATATATCCAGCCCCTTCAACCCGAACAAGGCATACGGCTTCAGCCACTCCAGATCGAAAGGGCCATTTTCGATGAAATCAGCGCCGATCCAGCCAGAGCGGGCCATGGCAGGCAGCAGCAACGTATACACCCATACCAGAAAGCCGCCACTCAAACCAATCAGCGCTCCCAGGCGACTGGCGCGCTTCCAATACAGGCCCATCAGGATTGCAGGTGCAAACTGGGCAGCCGCTGCAAAGGAGATTAACCCCCCTGCAACCAATGCATAGGTTTCGCCAACAAGACGAAAATACAAATAGCCTAATAAAATAATGACGGCGATACCAACCCGGCGAATGATTAACAACAAACCTGATAAATCGGAACGCCCTGCCAGCCAGCTGGCATTACCGCGTAGCAAAATGGGCATGACCAGATCGTTACATACCATGGTGGATAATGTCACAGTCTCGAACAAAATCATGCTAACAGCCGCCGATAACCCGCCCAGAAAAGCGATCAATGCCAAGGTTGGCATGTGCTCAGCCATGGGCAGCGCCAAGACAAACATGTCCGCATCAACACTACCATCAGTAAAAGTCAATCGACCGCCCAGGGCTATCGGTAACACAAAAAGATTAATCAGCAACAAATACAGCGGAAATAGCCACACCGCTTTACGAATATGGGCTTCATTGACATTTTCCACCACCAATACCTGAAATTGCCGAGGTAAAAACATGAAAGCCATCATCGACAAAAAAATCAGCGATAACCAACCACCGTAACCGCCTGGAACCACATCAAACTGCATCAGCGCGACCAAATCGGGATGTGCCGCTGCCTGCTTAAACAGATCAGTAGCACCATCGAACATCATGAAGGTTACGAAACCACCAACCAGCATAAAGGCAAACAGCTTAAACAGTGATTCAAACGCTACTGCTGCCACCATGCCTTCATGGCGCTCGGTATTGTCGATGTGGCGCGTACCAAACAAAATGGCAAAAACAATCAGAATCAATGCTATAAAAAACGTAGTATCCATCCAGGGCGGCTGTCCGGTTGACACCATAGCCATCGTCACTTGCGGATATTCACGCAGCAAACTAAAACTGACCGCAATGGCTTTCAACTGCAAGGAGATGTACGGCAAGATACCCAGCATGACAATGAGTGTTACCATCCCGGCCAGTAAACCACTCTTGCCGTAACGGGAACCGACAAAATCAGCGATTGACGTAATATGGTGAACCTTGGTAATCCTTACAAGACGGCGTAAAACAAACCAGAACAATATCGCCATCAGGGTGGGTCCCAAATAGATCGGTAAAAAATCCACGCCTCGGGTGGCTGCCAAACCAACGCTACCGTAGAACGTCCAGGCTGTGCAATAAATCGCCAACGACAGTGTATAGATGTAGGGGTTTGCAATAATCGAGCGACCGCTGTCAGCGCGTTGATCGCCGTAGTAAGCGATCCCGAACAGTACTCCCATGCAGGCCAGGGCACTGATGATAATGATGCTATCGCTAAGCATTCAGAGTCACTCTGGGTGGTCAGTCGTATGATGTTCTATCGAATGCTGACGGGGTTCTGCTTGACCGGACTTCAGTTGCGTTAAAGCCATTTCATCCGGCTCACAGGCCCCGTGAGTATACGAACGTTCGATCACCATACTCAGGGCGATAATAATCACCAACCAGGCGATATAGAGATAGAGATAAAGCAGTGGGATACCAAACGGTATCCACAGCCGGTCAAAAATATCCAGCAATGGGTAATTCAGTGCCAAAAACGCGCAAACAAACAAAATGACGATAGATTCTCGTGAGCGTTTCCGCATGATTAAATCGGTTTAACGTCTAATGGATTAAAAATTAGCCTGGGTCTTGCGAATGGCTACCATTTTATCGGAAGCATCCAGAGCCTGGCCCAAGGTTTGAATACCCTGCGCCTCCAGCAGATCCAGCAGCTTGAGAAATACCTGCGCTGTTACCACGGCATCACCTAGCGCAGTATGGCGACCATGCACATCCACACCCAGGCGATCAGCAATAGCATCCAGGGTATGATCATCCGTATAGTCATGAAGATAGCCCGACAACAACAAGGTATCCAGCACCGGATTGCCAAAACGAATCCCTAGCTTCCTTTCTTTAAGTTTAAGAAACTTCATATCGAAAGCGGCATTATGTGCCACCAGCACAGTTTGTTCACCACCGACAAAATCATGAAACTGTGGTAATACGACGGCAATCTTGTCCTTATCTTGAACCATCGCATCGGTAATGCCATGAAAACGGATAGAGGCCTTGGGAATCGGTCGCCCCGGATTGACCAGCATATCAAAATTCTCACCCGACAGTACCCGACGATTCACCACCCGCACACCGGCAATCTGGATAATCTCATCACCCTGCGAAGGCGATAATCCGGTCGTTTCGGTATCAAAAACCACATAAATCAAGGCACCCAGCGGATAACCAAGCAAATCCCCCCATTCATCGCGGTGCTCTGCTAAGGAAAAATCATAAAACTCCGGACGCTCTTCCAGTGTTTCCACAGATTGTTCCTGCCACTGGCGCGAAGATGACGGTAATGGCAAACGCAACAGCGCATGGCCGGAACGACGATGTGCCTGACTCCACAGATCGCTATTATGACGGCGCAAGACCTCGCCGACAGTCGTCGCACCCACTAAATCTTCCACATGCTCGCTGAGCCAGCCTTCCAGTTGATTGGCGGGTAATGGCCGGCCTTGCCAAATCACATCCAGATAAACCCGATGATTCCCTAACAGACATTCGATCTCAAATGTATCGCTTCCGCTATATTTATGCAGCAATTCGAGCAAATGTCCCAGCAGCAGTGTAATCGAATGATTATCCACATGCAGCCAAAGCGCCATTCCTGTCGCCCCAACCTTAATGTGGGTCTGCTGTTCCAGATGATGGATCACACTGCCAATCAGATCAGCCGAATAAACATCATTCATTGGCCAGCGGGTGGCATATAACTTACGTAAATCCTCTACCAGTTCGTGTAGCCGCTGACTAAGCAGCCCGCTTTCTTCAAAAATAATCTGCTGGAATGCCTTGCGATGCTCTGGTTCCATTTTATCAAACTGGATCACATTCTCGGCCGCTGCCCGCAAATTGGCCAAAGGTCGCCGCAAATCCTCAGTACGGATCTTAACCAGGGAGCGTTCAATTTGCCGGGTAACATCACGAAGTGTCATGACAAATGCAGATGAGAACCGCGTTGTGCTGGACAACAAGCTCATCCGGCAATGGAACATGCTTTCACCCTCAACAGTGGCGCACACAAACTCAGCATGAGCTGGACTCTCATCACCACTACTGCGTTGACGGTAATGCAATAATTGCAAGGTACTTTCAATCGGGGCTCGCGTCCACAGATCATACAGTGAACGCCCCAAGCCCAACGCCTTGCTATCAGGTAACAATTTTGTGACCGCTGGATTATAAAGAAGAATACGCGCCTCGTTGTCACAGACCAATACACCCTCAGATAACTGGCGCAATACCGCCTCCAGCCGCGTCTTTTGTTCCTCAATTTCCTGAGTGCCAATCGCCGTTGCAGCAGCAACCTCACGGCGTGCCTTGTGCAATGCCTCGCCTAATTCCAGTAGCCTGTCGGGAAAGGCACCCAGCCAATGCTGCTTGGGTAACTCAAGTACATAACCAGGATTACTGCGGGTAATGATCTGGGCACCTCGCGCCAATGCACCCAACGGAATAAAACAATACCAATCCAGCATCGCCCATACCGCTGTCGTCCCGCCGATGATGGCAAATACCGCCAGCATCAGCCACAACAGCGCATAATCCCGATCAGACGGATCCGGTACGATCTGATCAATCGTCCACCCCAGGCCAACCAGTGAGACCAACACCAGCCCCGCCGGAATCAGCCACAGCAGCCACAGCTTCGTCCGATAGCGCATTGCCACACTCTAGCCCGATTCAGCCAACAGTTCACGCACCCGATCGACAACCTCCTGTGTCGAAAACGGTTTGGTGATGTAATCGTCAGCACCTAGCGCCAGGCCCTTTTCACGCTCGACTTCACGCCCTTTCGCTGTCAGCATGATAATTCGCACATGCTTCCAATCGCTATTGGCTCGAATGGTTTGGCACACCTCGAAACCATTTTTTCGCGGCATCATCACATCCAGTAATACCAAATCAGGCAATTCAGCAGCGATGGCAGCGAGGGCTGCCTCTCCATCCGAGGCGATTCTTACCTGAAAACCGGCCTGCTTCATCAAAAATTCCAAAGACAAGACGATGTTTGGTTCATCATCGACAACCAGAATCTTGCTTTCCATATCGACTCCTCCGATCGCTGGGCTTTCTTGGCGCGAATCCCTGACGCTTATTTTTTGGGATTGCTTTCGGTTACCGCAGGTTCACTCGACTCTGGTGACAGGCTAGTGTCGCCATCCTTTTTTGTGGATTTACCCGTACTTGTCTTGGCAACGGTTTCCCAAAATTTCTGCATCATTCCCAGCGAGTTCATTTGTGCTGGAAACAGTGGTGTGAGTACCCCCAACGCATCAAAATTGACCACACCACGCTGCATACTTTCACGTACATTCTGCATAATTTCATCATGCAGAGGCTGCACATCCGGCAAACCCATTAATTCACGCATTTCTTGGGCAGTGGCTTCAACGCTGATATTGACTTTCATCGAGAGGCTTCCTCGTACTCCAGAACCACAAAACTTCAGTGATCAAGAGCCCAGTGGTAATTAATCGAACGGCTTTAAGGCGCAGAAGCATAACATCTATTGGCATGACAGCTACCCTGTTTACCGCTAAAGCTAATGGAAATCACACTTTCCAGCAATGGTTTAGCTCATATTCTGACGCATCCGATGGCGTCTGAGATGAATCAGTAGCAGCGACAGGGCTGCAGGGGTCACGCCAGGAATGCGATCAGCCTGGCCCAAGGTATGTGGACGATGCAGCTCCAGCTTCTCCCTGACCTCCCGGGACAAGCCGTGAACCTGGGCATAATCAAGCTCCCTAGGCAACACAAGGGCCTCATGGCGGCGGCGGCGTCTGATCTCTTCTTGCTGGCGTTCAATATACCCTGCGTACTTGACTTGTATCTCTACCTGCTCAACGACTTTAGGATCGGTAGCACCTGGCTCCAAGTCAGCAATACTCATCAGTTCAGCATAGCTCACCTCAGGTCGACGCAATAATTCTATGGCTCGGCTTTCCCGCGCCAGGTTGCCTTTTAAAACCCGCTGCTTGTCTACCGCACTTATTTCCTTGGGTCGTACCCATACATCACGCAACCGCTGTTTTTCCCGTTCAATGGCCTCGCGTTTGGTTTCAAACGCTATCCAACGCTCATCGTCCACAATACCAAGCTGGCGACCCTTCTGGGTTAAACGTAGATCGGCATTATCCTCACGCAGCAACAATCGGTGCTCGGCGCGACTGGTAAACATGCGATAAGGCTCCTTGGTCCCTCGAGTAATCAAGTCGTCAATCAGCACACCAAGATACGCCTCATCGCGGCCTGGCCACCACGGCAATTTATCCTGCACAAAACGTCCAGCGTTGATACCGGCCAACAAGCCTTGTGCGGCTGCTTCTTCATAGCCGGTTGTACCATTAATCTGGCCGGCAAAAAACAAACCCTGAATCGATTGGGTCTGTAAAGAGTAATCGAGATCACGCGGATCAAAAAAATCATATTCGATTGCATAACCGGGGCGGGTCATGTGAACCTGCTCCAACCCCCGAATCGAGCGCACTAACGCATATTGCACATCAAAAGGCAGGCTGGTGGAAATACCATTGGGGTACACTTCGTGGGTATGCAGGCCTTCTGGCTCCAGAAAAATCTGATGTGAGGATTTATCAGCAAAGCGATTAATTTTATCTTCAATTGATGGGCAGTAGCGTGGTCCGGCACCTTCAATGACCCCAGCATACAATGGCGAACGATCCAGACCGCTCTGGATAATCTCATGGGTCTGCTCATTAGTATTGGTAATCCAGCAAGACACTTGTTCGGGATGTTCGTCCGTCGAGCCGAGATAAGAAAATACCGGACAGGGCTGATCACCTGGCTGCTCCACTAACCGTGAATAGTCGATGCTCCGTCCATCAAGACGTGGCGGTGTACCGGTCTTGAGCCGTCCAATCCGCAGTGACAATTCCCGCAATCGTGCCGCCAGTCCGTTAGATGGCGGGTCACCAGCACGCCCGCCTTCGTAGTGCGTCATACCGACGTGGATTCGCCCGGCCAAAAATGTGCCTGCTGTTAATATGACAGCCTTTGTCTTAAACTGGATGCCCGTCTGGGTCACTACACCTGTCACCCGTTCACCTTCAACCGTCAAATCGATAACAGCTTGCTGGAATATTTGTAAGTTCGGCTGATTTTCGAGCATAGTGCGCACTGCTGCCCGATACAGCGCACGATCGGCTTGGCAGCGTGTGGCTCGTACGGCTGGACCTTTTCGACTGTTAAGAACGCGAAACTGGATCCCGGCCTGATCAGCAGCACGTGCCATAATTCCATCGAGCGCGTCGATTTCCTTGACTAGGTGTCCTTTACCGATGCCACCAATGGCTGGATTGCAGCTCATTGCACCTACAGTCTCGGTGCTATGTGTCAACAATAGGGTATTTAGTCCCATGCGTGCCGCAGCCATGCATGCCTCAGTACCTGCATGACCACCACCTATCACGATGACATCAAAAGATTTTGGATAGTGCATTTTGATTTACTACGCATGTTAGTAAAGAAATTAACGATTAAATAGTAACGTCAGCAGAACAGGCTGGCCAGATAACTGCATCAGTGTAGATTTAGTGATTTTTTATAGGAAAAAATAATAAACATATAAAAAAATAATTCCTTTTAGTTTTTTCCATTACTAAATATTTTAGTATCAGCATCCTAAATTTAGCGATTTCCTCATCAGGTTAGTCGCCCATGTACGACGGGGTAGGGAATACGATGGCCCAGGAACTGCAATCATTCAGACACTCACTTTTCAGGGAAATAGCGTGCAACCCTGGTTTAACATGGCAGAAAAAAACCGTGAAATGGAAACGCTAAGTGCTGAACGGCGTGTCGCATGGGCATTAGGCCATTTTCCTATTCCTAATTGTATCGTACTGACCTCCAGCTTCGGGGCACAATCAGCCGTCTGTCTGCATATGGTTGTTAGCCAGCAGCTGGATATTCCAGTAGTGCTAATCGACACAGGCTATCTGTTCCCGGAAACCTATCAATTCATTGATGAGATGCGTGGCCGGCTCTCTTTAAATCTGCATACCTACCGTGCCCAACATACCCCAGCCTGGCAGGAAGCACACTACGGCAAGCTTTGGGAACAGGGCTTGGAAGGCATTGAGCGCTACAATTGGCTAAACTAAGGTTGAACCTATGCAAAGGGCGCTTGAGGATCTCAGTGCATCCGCCTGGATTTCGGGGTTACGCCGACAACAATCCAAAAGCCGTCAAAATCTTGATGTACTGTTATGGCGTAATGGCCGCTGCAAGATACACCCCTTGATCGACTTGGACTGATCGTGATGTTTATAACTACCTCAACAAACACGCCCTACCCTATCATCCCTTGTGGCATCAAGGCTAAGTCTCTATCGGAGATATCCATACCACCTGTCGATTCGTTGACGGCATGACCAAGGAAGAAACCCGCTTTTTTGGCCTTAAGCGTGAGTGTGGTTTGCATGAGCATATTTGATTGTCAGTCCAGTTTGTTGCAGGATTTTGTGCTTTTATCGTCAAATCCTCGCCTAGCTTATAGCAACCTCATCCAGTATTCTTGATAAGCCTGTCATACTGCATTATTATGGTTTTAAAGTCCCCCACATGAAAATGCAGCCCGTTTATCATAGGCTGCGCTTATGTAAGCAAGCCATTCCAGCCAACATCCTCTCCCCTGATTTTTGACCAGATCTCGCACGCTCACGCTCACCATATCATCATTTCTACACACAAGTGCTATCCGACCGCATTTGTGATTAGGGATGGCCATCCCTAATCAATTGAACGGTTACCGGTTTACGCCAGGCAGCAAAAAATTAGCCAGAATCGGTTAACATACATCCAGCTTCAACAGGCCAAAACTTGGCACCTGTTCCCTATTCACACATCGAAATAGAAGATAAGAATATGATTTTATAAGCTTTATTAACGATTTAAAGCAAAAAAGGAACTGCTACAGTTGTTTAATATAATCAATATTGATGATCAAAAATGTGGCAATTTAATTAAAAATAAACGCATACTGTTTACAACACGGTCTAACCTTCACAATTGTAAAGGGGGAAAAAGCAGATTTTTGGATACAATTTGCCCTTTAATTGTAAAAAGGATACTGATATGATCCGCTCGCCATCATAAACTGAAAAAAGCTTCTATTAGATTTTTCCACCTGCTACCTGAATACAATATTGATTAAAATAGTCGTTTTTCACAACAAAAGCTAAATGTTATCCAGGATCGTGAATTCAGAATAATGATTGAATATGATTCAGCTAAAAGACCACCTCCATTTATCGATGAATTTATTCAAATAATAAATTATCGTGATCTTGTCCTTTTAATGGTTGAGGGGATCCTGAAAAATCGCTATAAACGCTCAGCACTTGGTGTTTTATGGATGTTCCTTAATCCACTGTTACAAACGATTGTTCTCAGTATTGCTTTTGGTGTCCTTTTTAGATCATCTATACCGAATTATGCTGTTTACCTCTTAAGTGGATTAATTGCGTGGAATTTTATTACTCAAACCACCCAATATGCAATGGGCATGATGGTAAATAGTGGTAGCTTACTAAAGAGAATTTATATTCCAAGAGCGACTTATATCTTTGCGTCAATTGGTAATGGATTAGTTAATTTTCTAATTTCATTGGTACCATTAGCAGTGATTGCAATCTTTTTTGATCACCCCTTTAAAGCAAGCTGGTTTTTCTTACCTATCAGTATTCTTATTTTATCTCTTTTCACACTAGGACTAGCACTTTTCCTGGCTACAGTAGCTGTTTTTTTTACCGATTTAATTGATATTTATCAAATAATAATTCAGGCATTATTCTTTCTGACACCATTAATTTACCCGCTATCAATTATCCCAGATCATCTACGTGTATACATGGCATTAAACCCTTTCGCAGTATTTATAGAGCTTTTTCGAACACCCATTTATTACAATACGATTCCAGATACTGGAGTGATCGTTAGCTCTCTATTAATTACTTTGGTCATGTTAACTATCGGATGGATGTCTTTCGCTAATAAAGCAGATCAACTCGCATACCACCTTTAAGCATGAATAACAATAATACAATTATACAAATTGAAAATGTGACTGTTCGCTTTAGGATTCCACATGAAAAGATTCCTACTTTACAAGAGTATGCAATCCGCTGGCTAAAAAGACGTGGTGTCCGTTACAGTGACTTTAATGCACTGAATGATATTAGCTTTTCTATTAAACAAGGTGAATCGGTCGGCATTATTGGCTCTAATGGTGCGGGCAAAAGCACTTTACTTAAAGTCATTGCCAGAGTTATTCGCCCTACACTTGGACGTGTTCGTCTAAAAGGTCGTGTAGCACCTTTACTGGAGTTAGGTGCTGGATTTGACTACGAAATGACAGGTCGTGAAAATATCTTTCTAAATGGTGCTGTATTGGGTTTTAGCCGAAAAGATATGGCCGATCGTTTAGATAGAATCGTGGCATTTTCAGGTGTTAAGGAATTTATTGATGCTCCCGTTCGAACCTATTCCAGTGGAATGGTTGCACGATTAGGCTTTGCTGTTGCAACAGATATTCAGCCTGATGTCCTGATCATTGATGAAATACTGGCCGTTGGCGATGCTGATTTTCAAAAAAAGTCAGCAGCAAGAATCATGGAATACCGAAATAAAGGCTCTACAGTTTTAGTGGTTTCTCATAATCCCAATTCTATTAAAGAATTATGCAAGCGTACCCTTTGGCTGGAGCATGGTCACATTCGAATGATGGGGATAACTGATACTGTTATTAGCCAGTACTCTCCCAATTTAGTAACTTAACCAAATTTAATTATTAATCCGGCGGGCAAAAAGGTTTTATTTTAATATTTTAACCATCTGAATTGACGTATATTTAACTTTGAAAAACAATATATTAATTCCCGCCGGATTAATATTAACGGACCATTTTTACTAAAGCGGAGTAACACCATGCAGGTTATCATTCTTGGAATGCACCGTGCTGGAACATCAGCTATCACACGGCTTATTAATATGATGGGCGCTTATGTCGCATCAGAAGATCAGTTATTACCTGCAACGACTGATAACCCAAAAGGATATTGGGAACGTATAGATGTTCTACAGTTACATGAGTACCTACTGCAACAGCTAAATGCTGATTGGCACCTGGTTTCAACAGTCAGAACGGATCAGATTGAGTCCAACCTACTCAATACATTTACAGAACGTGCCAAAAAAATAATATACAGGATGGATGGAAATCGCCCCTGGGTTATGAAAGACCCAAGACTGTGTTTGTTCTTGCCACTTTGGTTACCGTTACTTGAAGTACCTGTTTGTATTCACATCACCCGTCATCCAGTATCTGTTGCCCAATCATTAGCCAAACGGGATAATCTCCCATTACATTTTAGTATTAATCTCTGGGAAAATTACAATATTCATGCACTTATGGCATCTACCAAATTACCGCGCTTTTCCATAAGTTATGAACATTTAATGGCTGAGCCAGTCGATACTGTAAAAATGATTTATGATCAATTATGTAAATATGGGGTACAGTCACTGCGCTTGCCACATGAAAAAGAAATATTTGCTTTCCTTGATGAGAGTTTACAACATAATAAAGTACATGAAGATCCCTCCTCAAATAACCTGCTAAATAAAAAGCAAACTATAATTTGGGAATCCATCAGAGATTTTAATATTGCATTGGATCAAGTCTTCCTGGAAGAAGCACTCAAAGAAAATGCAATTATTTTATACGATTATGAAAATCTTCTCCAGCAAAAAAATCAGCTCATAGAAACCCGGCAAGAATTAGCTAAAGCCCAATCAAGTTTAAACCGTTTTCAGACAGAAATAGGCATATTAAAGACTGATAATGCACAAAAAGACAAACTTCTTCAAAAGGCTCATGCCACTCATGAAGAAAAAGACAAACTTCTCCAAAAGGCTTATGCCATTCATGAAGAAAAAGACAAACTTCTTCAAAAGGCTCATGCCACTCATGAAGAAAAAGACAAACTTCTTCAAAAGACTTATGCTGAAAGTGCCCAAAAAGATATCTCGCTTAAACAAAGTTTTAATGATATCGAAACATTGAGACGGCTTTTTGAAAATCTTCAGTATGATACGCAGCTCGCTTTTGACTCGTTAACATGGCGTCTTGGCTTTTCAGTCGCCGAAATAGGCCGAAAGGTTGGACTACTCAAGCGTGTACCACTAGTACAAAATCATATTACGCAAATTGCCAAAATCTATCAATCTTGGCAACAACGAACTCAGTATACACAAATATTAAATAAAACCAATTTAATAGTTACTAATGATGATAGCAAAACGAGCATTGATGAAAAAAATTTCAATGAGGATGAATATTTATCTCAATACCCTGATGTAAGAGATGCAGTCAAGCAAGGTAAGTTTAAAAGTGGCTATGAGCACTTTAAACTGATTGGTAAAAGTGAAATCAGTAATGGCTCCCGAATATATATTCATAATTTTCCTGTAAAAAACAATAGAAACCAATCAAAGTTTTTAAGTAAGAGCGATTATGCTGCCGAGATTAAGAAGTGGCAAAAAAAACCACTAATATCGATCATCGTACCCGTTTATAATATTGATGCGGATTGGCTAAAGGCAACTATCGAGTCAGTACAACAACAAATATATCCTCATTGGGAGCTATGTATAACTGATGATTGTTCAACCCATCAGGAAACAGTTGACTGCCTGAAGCAAATAAGTAATTCGCGTATAAAAATTAGTTTCTCAAAGGAAAACCAAGGTATTGCAGGCGCCTCCAACACAGCGCTCGCACTTGCAGAAGGTGAATATATTGCGCTGCTTGATCATGACGATGTGCTAACCACAGACGCTCTTTACGAAATCGTCAAATCAATCAATGAATACGACCCTGATTTAATCTACTCGGATGAGGATAAACTGACTCTAGATAACGAGTATGTTGAGCCTTACTATAAACCGGACTATTCGCCTGATCTTTTGTTGTCAAATAATTATACTTGTCATTTGAGTGTTTACCGCAAGACGATCCTTGATCGAATAGAGGGTTTCAGGCCTGGCTATGATGGCTCACAGGATCATGATCTGGTATTACGCTTCCTTGATCACACTAATCGTGTACACCATATCCCCAAGATTCTTTATCACTGGCGTAAGGTCCCTGGCTCCACTGCAACCAGCTCTGATAGTAAAAACTATGCTTGGGAAGCAGGCATTCGGGCAGTAGCCGACACGTTACAACGGCGCGGTATTGCCGGTGAAGTATTACCCGGCAAACATCCCAGTACCTATCGTGTCAAACGCACATTACAAGGTGAGCCCAAAGTCAGTATTATCATTCCTTTCAAAGACCAGCCAGATTTATTACGAAATTGCCTGGATTCGATCCTGGAAAAATCAAGTTATCGCCATTTTGAAATTCTTGGTGTTTCCAATAACAGTACTGATTCAGCAATTTTTAAGCTTATGGAGGACTACCCGCAACGCGATAGTCGCATTCGGTTCATCCAGCACAATATCCCTTTTAATTACTCCTCGCTGAATAACCATGCTTCAAAATATTGTGAAGGCGAACACTTATTACTTCTTAATAATGATACAACCGTTATTACGACTGATTGGCTGGAAGCACTCCTTGAGCATTCCCAACGCCCTGAAGTAGGTGCTGTTGGCGCCAAACTGTACTATCCCGATGACACCATACAACATGCTGGCGTCATTATTGGCCTGGGTGGTGTTGCTGGACATGGCCATCGTTACTTTCATCGTGATGACCCTGGCTATTTTGCCCGACTGACACTCATCCAGAATGTAAGTGCAGTAACTGGTGCCTGTTTGATGGTTAAAAAATCACTTTATGACACTACGGGCGGTCTGGACGAAAAAAACCTAGCCATCGCATTCAATGACATTGATTTCTGCTTAAGGCTCATGGAGATGGGGTATCTTAATGTTTTTACACCTTACTGTGAGCTGTATCATTATGAGTCAAAATCGCGAGGCCAGGAAGATACGCTGGAAAAGAAAAAGCGCTTTAGTAAGGAAATTGCTTATATGCTAAAGCGCCATCGCAAAATCATTGAGACAGGAGACCCTTTTTACAACCCCAACTTAACCTTGCAAATTGATGATTTTAGCCTGTCCTAAATAAGCTCATGCCATACTCTGCAGACTGCATGATTATCATGCCGGTTTACAACGGCCTCAGCCATCTGCGTGACTGTCTCGACAGTGTTCTAGAGTACACACCGCATCATAACTGCCAATTGCTGATCATTGATGATGCCAGCGATGCGACTACTGCTGCCTATTTAAGCCGTCAGGCAAGTAATCATTATGACTGGATCACGTTACAGCGCAATTCGGAAAATCTGGGGTTTCTGGCAAGCTGCAACCGTGCTATGGATCAAGGCAACTCGCCTTATATTTTATTGCTAAACAGCGACGTATTAGTCAGCCCCAGATGGCTGGAGCGGCTTTTGGCTTGTGCTGAATCAAACCCGAATATCGCATCAGTTAACCCACTGAGTAATCACGCTGATAATATTGACCTGCCAATGGCGCCCGGTGTGAGTTACCTGGCAATGAATGAGTATCTATCCAAGCAGCGGCAAGGCAAATATCACGATGTCGTTACCGGCGTAGGCTTTTGCATGTTGCTACGTCGTAGCGCCCTGAAACAGGTTGGGTTGTTCGACCCTGTTTATGGACGTGGTTATTGCGAGGAATCTGATCTTTGTATGCGGCTGACAACCGCCGGTTTTCGAACAGTCGTCGCTGAGGATGTCTATATTTACCATCGCGGTGGTGGCTCTTTCACCGATCGCAATGCACGTTACCTTCGTAATCGGCAGCTATTTGACAGGCGCTGGATTCACGAATACCGACGACAATACCGCGCTTTTCGTCGAGCCGACCCGCTACGCCCAACTCGCCGTCTCTTCGCATCAGCAACCCGATGGAATCCACAACCACCTGCCTGGCAAGCTGCCCGCGAATTACTAGTGGAATGGCGAGGGCGACGTTCTCTAAAAAGGCTCGCCCGTATTACAGCACGCCATTTACCTGAAATACTCAGCAGCACTCGCCCTCACCCTAACCGCGACCTGATTGAAGTGCTTACACCACCAAAACGCCTGCGAGTAACCTATGTACTTGATCGGCTAGTAGTTGCTGGCGGTGTCTTTTCGATACTGCAACTGGTGAACGAACTTATTCGTCTCGGTATTGAAGCGCGTATCGCTGCGCTTTATGAAGACCCGCTCATCTATGATTGGTATCGACTGTACACACGGCCACTTATCTATCGTAATGCTACTGAGTTAACCTGCGAGTTACCCGATAGTGATCTCGTCTTTGCCACCCACTGGAATACCGCTCACTGGGTGCATACATTATGGCAAAATCAGCGTACTCGTGCTGTCAGCTATTTGATCCAGGATTATGAGCCCTGGTTCTTCCCTGAAAGTGATATACTCCAGCGGCAGCGGGTTAAAATGACTTACCCCTTGATTCCCAACCGTATTGTTATGTCAGACTGGCTGGGCAACCGGCTTGCCAACGATGGCTATGATAGCCACAAAATACCGTTAGGTATGGATCTAGGGCAGTTTTATCCTCGTCCAATACGCCATGAAAATCAGCCTTTGATGGTATTGGCCATGGCACGCCCGGGCACACCGCGACGCGGCTTTCCAGATACTATCAAGGCATTGGCACAGGTCAAGCGTGCTCGTCCCGAAACAGAAATTGTACTGTTCGGTGACCGCTTCCTTGGTCAACATAACATCCCGTTCCCTTTCCGTGATGAAGGTATCGTGACCCGCCAAGAGCATCTTGCCAAACTCTATTCAGCAGCAACCGTTTTCTTGGACGGCTCTGAATTCCAAGGATTTGGACGTTGTGCGCTGGAGGCAATGGCATGCGGTGCTGCTTGTGTATTAACGGATTGCGGTGGCGTGCTGGAATATGCCCGTCATAATGAAAATGCTTTATTGGCACCACCACACCGGCCAGAACAAATGGCCGACAAGATTATCCGCCTACTAGATGATAAAGAATTGCGCCAATACTTAATCACTAATGCACTCGATACAGCAGCACAATTTTGCCACCGACGCGAGGCACAGGATACGTTAAGCTGGATTAAGCAAACGATCGACCGTAGCCCTCAGACCACATGATCGCAGTCATTATTATCAACTATCGAGGTATTGCTGACACACTGGAGTGTCTGGAGCACCTACTAAAAATTGATGAACCTGCCTTCCATGTTTTTCTAGTCGATAATGGCTCTGGCAACGATGATGCTGCCCAGCTACAAAACTATGCCAGCCATTACCCGTGCATCACCTTTATTGCTTTTCCTGAAAATTATGGTTTCACCGGCGCCCACAATCGGCTTTTTGCCCAAATTATCCCTGATAAACGTTATGAGCTTTTCCTGCTGTTAAATAATGACACCACCGTTGAACCCGATTTTCTGACACAGATGCTGGCACAAATCGATCGCTCGCGAAAGATTGAAATGGTGGCGGCACAGGTTATGAAATACGACAACCATGAACAGGTGGATAATCTGGGTATCACATTCTATAAATGCGGGCTGGCCTCTAACCGCAAGCAAGCTGATGATCCTTTGCTGGGTCCTAGTGGTAATTGCGCGTTGTACACTCGCGAATTGCTGCAAAATGTTCATCAGGTAACCGGTGAATATTTCGATGAGTACTTTTTCTGCTATGCTGAAGATACTGACTTAGCATGGCGGGCCGTGTTACTGGGCTATCAAGCGGCCTATGCTGAAAACGCGAGGATTTACCATAAAGGCTCTGTTGCCAGTGGTGGCGCCAACAGCGACTTTGTACTTTACTATGGTATCCGTAACTCACTATTCGTGCTGATCAAGGATATTTCCTGCCGTATCGGGTTATACAACCTGCTCTGGATTATCATCCTGCATGTTGCTATTTTGCTGCGCTATAGCGTAAAAGGAAAATCAGGTATTGTTTTCCGCCTATACCGTGACGTTATCCTTAATATTGCCCCCATGTGGCGTAAACGCCGCGTGATCCAGCAACAGCGCCAAATTCCACATAACGAGATTGCTGATCGAATCAGCAGGTTATTTTACGAGCGTGATTACACTTTAAATGCTTTACGGGATTTATTCTGATTCTTTATCGATTTGTTTTTTGACATAATCAAAGCCCGGACAGACACTAGCCATTTACAAGTATTATCTGGCTGCCAGCACACCGGAAAAAGGCGATTTTCAATCAACAACTATATGGCATTTTGATGCTTGCATAAGTTGATACCCCTAAGTATGCAGAACACAATCTTTAAATTTGTTGTAAATTTGAAAATATTGTTGCTAAAATAAAATCAAATGATATCAACCACTCATAAAATCCATTTTTTACATTAAAGATCATCTGGTTACAATAAATACCTTGTAACTTAACACTTTGTTTTTTGCGTTGATTTATTGATAATGCTATTTAATCCGGATGATGGCCACCAAAATGTTGACATTGTGGTAAAAAGCGGCTACCTTGTTGCTCAAATAACACAGACCAATCTCGGCGGGCCTACCTTGGGATTATACGAAGTATGCTGTTTTTTTTGATATATCGCCCGACCATCAGACTGCTATCATCGCCAAATAGATGGCTCGTACCCTTGGTGTATAAGGAGAAATCAGCAGTGTTCTGCCTGAATAAGGATGATGGAGCTGCGGCGGTCGGTATCGGAATGTATTTGGTGTATCATCTGATAAAAGTATTGACAGGGTAGCTATCGTTCAGGAAGCTTAACGTATTGAGTGATGGTTACATCCTTAATCTGTAGTAAGTTTGACTGATGGTCGGCTCGACTATATGGGCTGTTTATTTCCTTTCTATTTGAACCGCTTAGGAGCTTGAGAAATGGCGAAATTCAAGATAAAGCAACTGGCTTTGGCCATGGGCGTAGCATTAGGTGGCATGAGTTTGCTGCCTTCCGTTCAGGCAGTCCATCTGGCTACTGATGGTCAGGGACAGGCTCTGATCTTCCCCTATTACACAGTACGTGGCGGCTGGAAGACAATGATTAACCTGACCAATACCAGCGATCAAGTGCTGGCTGTCAAGGTTCGTTTCCATGAGTCCCGCAATACTCGTGACGTTTTTGACTTCAATGTCATCATGTCACCGCATGATGTGTGGCACGGCACGGTAGAATATGATGCAATCGGTGGTGCACGCTTTTCCACCCGTGACAACAGCTGCACTACCCCCAAAATCTTCCCCAATACCTCTGGTGTTGCATTCCATGATCCGACAAACCCAAATCCTTTGCTAAGAACCAATGGTTTGTTGGCTTTCACAGGTGATGCTGGCGATTCAGATGATTCAGATGATGAGACACATCGCTCTGTTGATCGGATGCGTGAAGGCCACATTGCCGTATTTTTGATGGGCTCAGCATCACCGACGGCAAATGATCTTGTTGCTGGTGCTATCCACAACAATGTTGGTAACAACGCAGCGGTTCCGGCAGACTGCGCTGCGCTGGTTGACGCGTTCAATGATCGTACTGCTGGTGGTATTGACACTCTGCGTGCTGCATTCCCTGGCTATGCAACCAACCCGCTGAAAGGCGCCTTCAGCCTGGTTAATCCAGAAATGGGCTTAAATGCAACAGGTAGCGCGGTTGCGTTGGCCAACTTCAGAACAGAGCCCTATGTCACGTTGCAATTGCCGCCCGGGTTAATCCCTGGTGGAGCACTCACGGATTCTTTCCATGAGCCCACTTTGGCTGCTGCCGATACTGCAGGTCAAGTGCTTGATGATATGGGCGCGGTATTGCAGACTGGTCCTGCTAATGGCGTTGATGCTGTTTCTTTTGTGTTGCAGCGTGCCACCATCGATAATCAGTGGGCCTATCGTCCAACCGCATCAGACAACTGGCTGGTTGCTTCTGACTGGATTATTACCTTCCCCACGAAGCGCTTCTATGTGGATACTGCTACGCACGAATACGCAGGTCGAGCAGCTGGTCGTATGGGTTTACCAACCGGTACAGCACCATTCACCGAGGCCTTCCAAAGTACTTCCAGCACGTCTTGTGATGAGGTCACCTGGGGAATCTTTGATCGCGAGGAATATGAGCTCTTGCCGATTGATCCGGATCACCCTCCGGTTTTCTCGCCAGCACCTGTGCCAGCGACTGCACCGCCGAATTCGTTGTGTCTAGAAACCAACGTATTGACTTTCAATGGCAGCGATGTCTTGAAATCAGCCGTTGCTCATAATATCCAGGATCTACCTGGCCCTAACGGCTGGATGCGCTTGGCTCTGGCGATGGAGGACGATACCGACACCATCAATGGTTACTCTGGCCTGCCAGCCGTAAGCTTTGCCGCATTAATGCGTAACAATTCTGTTATCAACAATGGTGAACTCAACGAGGCTTATGTGGTTGATGCTGCATATACTCGTGCATCACAGTAAGTTGCTTGCTGGTTTTTTTGTTCATGACAAAGCTACTAGTGGTATGATTTAGTCGGTAGTCAGCTTGCTGTGACTTAAGGACCCACGTAAACACGTGGGTCTTTTTGTTTAAGCTGCATTAATGTTTTAAGAGATATTCTTACAACATGTTAGATTTTTTAGGTATCGGCGCCCAGAAAGCCGGAACGACCTGGCTTTATGAGCAGCTCAGGCAGCATCCGCAACTAGCCTTTCCACTTGGCAAGGAAGTTCATTTCTGGAACCGTCCTCACGATGCCGTTGCCATCGCTGATTATCTAAATCACTTTGACAATATCACTGTTACTGCTGGGGAAATTACCCCTGCTTACGGCATACTTCCCTTTAATGTCATTCAAGAAATCTATAGTCACGCACCACAATTGCGCCTGATTTACCTGATTCGCAATCCGATGGAGCGAGCCTGGTCTTCGGCATTAATGGCCTTACAACGCGCAGAGATGACGATTGATGAAGCCAGTGATGCGTGGTTCATCGACCATTTTTATTCAGTCGGTTCATTGGCGCGAGGCGATTACCAGACCTGCCTGCAAAACTGGCGGGCCGTATTTCCTGAAGAGCAATTACTAATCTTATATTTTGAGCACATTGTAACGAAACCAGAAGTACTGTTAAATTGTTGCTTCCAACACTTGGGCGTAACACCTTTAAGTGCGGGGCAATTACAACAACACGGGTGTTATGAGCAGGTTTTTGCTGGACCAGGTCACGCACTGCGTTCCAGCCTCAAGCCAGCCTTAAAACTTCTCTATCAAGACAAAATTAATGACTTATCCCGCTATCTTGCTATGGATTTAAGTGCATGGCTGCACCTCTAGTTATCGGCGGCACAGGTGGATCAGGTACCCGATTGATCGCACAGCTATGTATCAATGCTGGCTATCATTTAGGTGAACACTTGAATGGATCGCTGGATGCTCTTGATTTTTATGACTTCTACGACCGCTGGCTGACCTCTTATCTAAGCAATACACTAGACACCGCACAGCAACAAGCCCTGCGTACCGAACTACTCGCCATTATCGACACGATGTACGCCGCTGTTCCTGCGGAACAACACCAGCGCTGGGGCTGGAAAACACCACGGAGCTTGTTGCTGCTACCGCTACTGGATCAGTGTGTAAAGGAACTGCGATTCATTCACGTCATTCGTGATGGACGTGACATGGCCTATTCCAGTAATCAAAATCAACTCAGGAAGCACGGTGCTGGACTACTTAACGCATCGCAACACAAACAGCCAGAACCGATACAGTCGATCAGCTTTTGGAATATTGCTAATTTACACGCAGCCCGATATGGCCAAACCGCTATGCCGGATCGCTATATCTGGTTACGCTATGAAGACGTTGCCGCAAACGACAGCAATACCATGAATCGACTGGCAGCCTTTCTGATACTTCAACCTGAACAATATAGTAAACTTCATGGTTATGCCCACTCACCGGCTACTACGGGTCGGTGGACCCAATATCCAGCCGAAGAGCGTCACTTGTTAACAGCAGCAGGCTCGGAGGGTTTACGTTTCTTTGGCTATCTGTAGAACCTACATTGATTTAAGCATCGCTACTGACTATTCTTGCGCCTTCCAGCAAAATGTTGTCCTCTAATCCCGTTGTCGTTCTGATCCCCGCCCATAATGAAGAAACCACTGTTGGTGATATAGTCTGCCAGGTGCGACAACACTGGAAGCTGCCCGTAGTGGTCATCAATGATTGCAGTCGCGATACTACAGCTCAGGTCGCTCACGCCGCAGGGGCCACCGTACTGTCACTCTGCTTGCAACTCGGTGCTTGGGGCGCAATCCAAACGGGTCTGCGCTATGCCCTCCGCCAGGGGTATCGTACTGCAGTGACCCTGGATGCCGACGGCCAACATGAACCCGAAGACATTGGTGTCCTGCTACAACCACTCGCCACCCAAACAGCTGAAGTTGTGATTGGCGCTTTTCCGGAACGTGCCAGCCGCGCCCGCCGCATTGCCTGGGCGTACTTTCGCTGGCTGACCGGCCTCAAGCTGGAAGATATTACTTCAGGCTTTCGCGCCTACAATCATCAGGCAATATGTGTGCTCGCCTCACAAGAAGCCAGCCTGCTGGATTATCAAGATGTGGGTGTACTCCTGATTTTACGTCGTCGGGGGCTGCGGATTATGGAGGTACCCGTATCAATGAAGGCACGCAGCCAAGGCGTATCCCGAATATTCCGCTCCTGGCTGGTCGTTGGTAAATACATGCTACAAACCAGTTTGCTTTGCCTTGCCCGTGTTGGTCATAGCCGTCTGCCATTTTCTGTTCAACGCTGATAGCTCACCCATGATCACTTATCAACTCACTTCAATGGCGATAGGCATCAGCCTTGCCATCGCTATTCTGTTTTTAGTCCGCCGCGACCATCTGCATGGCTCTTATGCTGTTTGGTGGATCGGTGCTGCCATGACGGCTGCTGTACTCGGCCTTTTTCCACACTTGTTTGATTGGCTTGCCACTTATTTAGGCGTCAGCTATCCACCAATTCTTGCTATTGTATTAGGTTTTGGCCTACTACTGGTCAAAATGCTGACCATGGATCTGGAACACTCCCGGCAGGAGCGGCAAATTCGCCGCCTGGCACAGCGGCTGGCCATGCTGGAAGCACAGGCTCCCATGCCCTCCGAAACCTCGGGTACGGAATTGGAACGATATCCACCCAAAGACGCTGAATATAGCAATCATACCTAGGTCGTGACTTTCTACATATTCCTTGCAAGGGCAGACCTGTGTATCTGCCCCGGGTTGAATCGGCTGCCAATGAAACGCGGGCGAACATGCAGGTTCGCCCCTACACTTACATCTTTAATGGGATTGCTATAGCTCATGCGCGTCCTGCACATCGGTAAATACTATCCACCCTTCGCGGGCGGCATTGAGCATTTTCTGGCGGATCTACTGCCTCCATTAAAAAAACAAGGTGTTACGGTAGCGGCATTGGTACATGACGAGCAGCCGCGCCGGGGCGGCCTGCTTCCTACACCGAGCGATACCATCCCGATTTATCGTGCACCTTGTTACGGTCGCCTGCTCTATGCCCCGGTCAGCCCGACATTTCCATTCTGGCTAAATCGTGTCATCCGCGAATTCCAGCCCGATCTGCTGCACCTGCACCTACCCAATACCTCAGCATTTTGGGCAATGATGATCCCCGCCGCCCGCCGCCTGCCCTGGGTCATCCACTGGCACGCTGATGTGGTTGCCTCCGCCATTGACCAGCGGCTGGCGCTGGCCTATCGCCTGTACCGACCATTCGAGCAATGCCTGCTGGCCACCAGCCGAGCCGTAATCGCCACCTCACCGCCGTATCTGCAAGCCAGCACCGCGCTCACGCCCTGGCACGACCGCTGCCGTATTATTCCGCTGGGCCTCGATCCGGCACGTATTCCCGATCCCGACCTGGCAGCACAGGAGCGGGTGGCGGCATTGTGGGGTGAAACGTCATTTAAGGTATTAGCGATTGGTCGGCTGACCTATTACAAGGGGCATGACACCTTGATCCAGGCAGTTCCCTTACTGGATAGCGGTCGGGTTCTCATCGTCGGAACCGGTGAACACCGGGCGCGGCTGGAGGCCTTGATCCACTCGCTAAACCTCAACCAACGGGTGTCACTCCCTGGTTTTCAGTCCGAAGCGGATCTCAATGCCTTACTGGCTAGCTGTGATGTGCTGTGCTTACCCTCGCTGGAGCGTACTGAAGCCTTCGGGCTAGTGCTGCTGGAAGCGATGCGCTTCGGTAAACCGGTGGTGGTCAGTGATATTCCCGGTTCCGGAGCAGGTTGGGTAACACGGCAGGCTGGACACGGACTGCTCACCCCAACAGGTGATTCCGATGCATTGGCGGCGGCACTGCAGAAGCTGCGTGATGATCCAGAGCAACGGGCAAGACTGGGGCACGCTGGGGCAGAAGCTTTGCGGCGCCAGTTTGGTATCACGTCGGTTGCCGCCAATATCATTCACTTGTACCGGCAAATCTTGACCGCTGGTTAATTCAACGTTCCACAACGGATTCTGATATTAAACGGTCGGCAAACAGCGGCAAAAATATGGTCATCGACCAAAACAACCACGCGGGGACAAAGTGCATAATCAAGCGATTGACACTGGTGTACTGCTCAACCCAAAGATAGGCTTCGGTGTAGAAAAACAGTATATACAATACCACCAGGCTGGAACCGACCAGAACCGCTCCCGCCAACCGCCAGACCTCAGTCAGAACCTGCGGCAAAGCCAACAGCATTGAAATCAGGAACAAATACATAAATAGGTGCCAGTTACCCAACATCAGCAGATTGCGAAGCAACGGATTCCAGACATCGTGATAATGCAGATCAAACGTACCCAACCACGGTAATTGCACCTGCTCGGGTGTCAGTCGAAATTCACCGAGTCCCGGCGCTGTGAGCGCAAAACCACCCGCCATATACCAAACAAATACCACTGCCATCACTGAAATGATTAATCTGCACCAATAGCGCCTTGGTATCCACACAATCACAGCGGCTGGAACAAACAATGCAGCCCAAACCAGACCCTCGCGCTTGATCCAGGGACAGGCCAATACCAGCAGCAACGCTAACAAGCCTTGCCAACGCTGGCCGGTACGCGCCCACTGTAAAAACGCACAGCCCGCCAATCCAAATACTGCTGTAAGCCATAAATCTGCATAGCCTGCCAACGCCACATGTGCGTTTAACATGGGTAATGAGAGCAACATCCAGGTAAAAACCAGCGCGGCCAACGACGAAGCGCCCCACAAGCGTATCTGGCCGTAGAATCCCAGACCCAGTGCCACAAATGCGCCCAGCCAAGGTAAATTAGCGGCTGTTTCATTCCACTTGCCCAATGCCAGGGTCGGCCACACGGCAATCAGTGATACTGCATCGGGGTAATGCCAGGCGGGAAGGGTATAAACTGAAGCCGTACTATCGTTCAGCCATTGTGTGGCGTCTACAAACGGAACCCATTCCCCCAGGGAAGACCACACCCGCGCCCGCGCTATCCATGTCGTCCAGGCATCCCACGGGTACAACGGTCGCAACCAAACCTCCTGGGCCAATCCCGTAATCCGCCAAGCTAGCCAAGCCAGCAGCAACACAAATATCAACCGCTGCCAAACCAGCATCTCGCGCCAACCGGCCCCAATAGATAAATGAGACCCAGTAGTAGCAGTAGTAGTACCACCTCTAAGCCGCCACCACGCGAACCCCCCACCCGCCATTGCCAATACCGACAAAACGGTCATTGGGAAAATGAAATCCAGGCCTATCCCGAGTACAACCTGGACATGCAGCAATATAGCAACCAGTAACAAACCGAGCAAATACCCATAACCTAGCGCCAGCGGCCAAATACCTGCTGGCGCATGTCGCCAGCAACTACGCAACCAGGGCGCAACAACCATCCAGGGTAATCCCAACGCCAAACTGACCGGCAACCATTCCACGACCTCAGCCTCTCCACACGCGGAACAATACACCGGAAGGTGCGCTATAGATCAATGCTACCGGCAATTGTCCATCATCCCACTCCAATAATTGATGACGACGATTAAAACGATACGTGTTCAATGGCGGCAGAAGCAAAACATAATCACCCTCTCGAACCTGATCCGGATGGGGTGGTCGCTCAAACCCGACAAAACAGTTATGAGGTAACAAATGGTAACGTGTGCGTCCTGCTCGAAAGCCACCGGGATCCGGACTAATCACAAACAGTCGTGCCCATTCCGGCAAATGACGACGAATTTCAAGAGAAAAACGGTACAGCTCACCATCCAGATCCGCCAACCGCTTTTCCTGCTCATTTTTACCTGCAAAACGCTCTATTGCTAATCGCAATCGAAAGTCCAGATCCGATTGCCATCGCAAATCAAGCATCCACCAGCCCAGCAGAAAGAACACGATTAAAGGTTTTAGCTGCCATTGCCAATCAAAGCACTCGGATTGCTTCTGCTGGACATTAGCCGCTCCCATCCACAGGATGTACAATAATCCACTGAGCATCGCCCAAATAGCGACTGCCAGCACGGGCGGCCATAATGGCCGGGTTGTCGCCCCACCATTAAAATGGGTAGATGCCTGTGTCCAATCGCTCTGATGAATGCTTTCAAGCCAAAACTGGTGTAGCCATTCCCGGCCTGTGAGCATCGCAGGCTGCAATTCAACGTGTCGCACCGTAACAGGTGCCGATAACACACCGGAGATACGCAATCCTATAGCGAAAACATAACCTGTCCATTGTGGTTCTTTTTTTAAATCGATATAGCTATCAGTGGCTTTTACAGTCTGTACCGCGTGTTGCAATTGCCCATCCAGCGTCCACCAGAGTACTTGCAGGGTATGCTGAGAGGTCAAACCAGTGATATCCCAACGCATGGTACCGTACACTGACGCAATAACCTGGCGATGCGTCGTTCTCAAGACCACGCCTTGCTGTCCAGCCTGTCGAATTTCCAGCGCATCTGCCTTTATTGTGCCTTCACCATCGAATAATCGTACATCACGCCCATTCCACCGAATCGCTACATTAGCCTCAGTCTGTCCTTCCATCCGGTAATACAGTAAAAATATCAGTACTGTAAACAAGGCAGCGACTAGCATTGCGGCGACTGGCGCTAGCCACAGCGACCATCGATGATGCAAGCATTTATTGATTAGTATTACCTTCATCGAGGTATGGCACAACCCTGATAAATCGATCAATTTCTGGGATACATTGGACATCAAAACGATAAAGCATATCTCGCTCTATCAGAGCCAATAACCACTAGCCACTCATTAAAAACAGAAACCTATCTGACCTGGACCATCTGGCAAGATTAAGAACCTGGATAGCAAAAAGTGGCGCGGCATCGCCACCCGCCATGCCAAAAATACGGCTTCATTCCTCGCCGCTGTCCGCATCCGGCACATCGACTTATGGAGTAAAAATTTGATGGCGTTATCTAGCAGACAATGCCGCCCACCTATCTGCCTTCCTTGGCAGTGATCTATCATATCCCTAACTATGGCATGGGTATTTCCTGGCCAATTGGGAAGATCACCACGTTGCGTGCATAATTTTTCTTCATCGGCTCAGGGTTGTCTTGCACTTGTATTTGTGGATTATTCTCACCCAATACACGTAGCTGCCGACTACTATCAGGCATTGTGGATACTTGTACCTTTCGCATCATTAACATCCTGGAGCTGGGTAAACGCTTACCATTATAAGCCTGTACAAAACCATCAGGATTATTTGCGTTATCCGCTACCGTATTCTGTGCAGCTTGACTCTGCGAACCGAGTGAAACCTGCTTCCAGCTCATAGATATATTATTTCTCTCGTTGGATTCTGCGATTTTGTTAAGGTCATCAACCCAAAGAGCGATGTGATACGTGCCAGCAGTGACATTACCTAAATTGAACTGGAGCGGATTATCCAAATCCCTGTATACAGTCTTTCCAGGATCAAGCGCAAATGGAACCGTTTCATAGGCTAAAAAATAGTCATTTTTATCTATAGCCGAGTCAGTGCTCAGTACCAGATTAATATCCCAACCGCTATCAGCTACTCTCCTGCCACGATTATGCACTTCATAGGTTAATAGCCCATTGCCACCACTATCCCACTCTGCATACCAACGCTGAATCTCCAAATCAGGCAGACTATTCTCGACAGTAAGCTGACCATTCCCCAGAGAGATATTATCTGTCTCAATCGATTCCCTGATTTCATCCAGATCATCCACCCAAAGCGCCATATAATACGTACCGCTTTCCAGTGTATCCGGAAAATTAAAGCTAATGGCATTATCCTTGGCCCGAAATGCCGCTTCACCCGGTGCCAATACAAACGGTATTCTTTCATAGACAACATAGATATCGCTGCTACTAATCTGCTGATCCTCTGAGAGTATCAGATTAACATAGGCACCGTCAGGCGCATCGCCTGTTCCTGTATTGACTACCCGCCATTCCAGTGATCCCTGGCCTCCTGGACGTGCATCATACTGTGCTCTCCATTCTTGTACTGTTAAATTTGGCAAATTTTCCGGTACAGGTGCTGGATCGACAGGATCAGGCAGGCTCCCGTTTTTGGCATCCTCAAGCACATAAAATTCTGTAAAACCCTGACTGGCAAAACTGTACGCCAACCAAAAATAGCCGCCATTTCCCCACTGTGTTCCCCATGAGTTAATTACCTTAAATGCACCACCATAAAGGTCATCATCATAGCCAACGATGGTTATTGCATGTAACCCACGAGGTGTGCTGTCACTACCCGTTGAATTATAAACAGGATCAGAACCGTTCAATTGATAAAAAGAATCATAAATTTTTATCACCGCAACCACTGGAATACGATTCGCCAGCGCTGCCTTAACAACATCCAGACTCTCAAGCCTGCCCCAGCTTTTTGCTCTGAAAACAGCAGCCTGCTGCATCGCAGCTGCCGATGGAGATGAGGTACAATCGTTAACATTGTAGGGCATTTTGTCGAGTGTTGCTGCACCATTTCTTACAATTAATTCAAGTGCATTGGGTACATAAGAACCTACATTGCAATCACCCGGTTCTTTAACCTGATTATAAATAAAGGCAGGACTAAACAAATAATTCTGTCGACTTAAATCCCAGTTTTCCTCCAGCTTCTCCTGATAGCTTTTTAAAGCATAAGCGGTCGCCCAACCTACACAGCTACCCTGATCACCTTGATCACCTGGCGTGGGAAAACTCGGACTCAAATCTACCGACCCGGGCAAGCTGGGAGCAGCCCCGGGTGCACCTAGCAATAACCCATAGAGATCACTGATCGTAAATTGGCCATAGGTCCTTGGATCCATACCCCGAGCACCTTGCCCGCGTTGGGTGGGTGATGCTGATATTTGAATTGTGGCTGCTGCCGCACTACTAAATAACAACCCATCTGAAACGTGGTAAGACAAGCTGACTGGCTGGCTAGAACCATCTAGCGTGACATATAAATTACCTGAACGAGGTGAAACATAAGCCTCAATATAGCCGTTACCACTGGCTGGTGATATCAACTCATAACTCAATACATCACCATCCGGGTCATTGCCAATAAGTGTCATATTTACATAAGGTACTGATGGCGCTACCTGTATAGACAATGGACTGGCAGTGGGTGCGCGATTGGTCGTGCTGCCTGCCGGATTAATCCGGGTAATGGCAAAACCCTGCATCGCAGTACGCCATTGTAAAGTGACATCATAACTCTTGCCGTCCGCTACCATTTTATGGATAGTAATGGCGTTATTACTAACAGCTATCTCAGCATTAACGAGGTTAATTCTATCCAAATTACTGATATAGCTGTTTTCAAATCGAGTAACGGTAAAGTGTGTTGTTTTCTCGCTAACATCACCATTGTTATCAGTTACACGTACTGTAAAATGATGCTGACCTTCCGAAAGACCTGAATAATTGTAT